>Ga0209131_1000127_pt1 | contig 54584 bp, 49 predicted proteins | sample GraSoi_2013_40cm_FD_185826 | JGI IMG/M metagenome (GOLD analysis project Ga0209131, IMG submission 185826) | Grasslands soil microbial communities from the Angelo Coastal Reserve, California, USA - Sample 9_17_2013_40cm (SPAdes) (version 2) | ecosystem: Environmental > Terrestrial > Soil >...
CAGACGCCGCAAGCCAGCAGCAAAAGCCGCCCCGCCCTGTTCCCGCCGGTGATGGTGCACCTGATCGCTTCGGGCGAAGCCAGCGGCCGCCTCACGCAAACCCTTGATGCCGCGGCGCGCCAGCAGCAGCGCGATGTCGAAACCCGTACCGCCGCCTTCGCCGCCATCATCGAGCCGGCGATGATCCTGATCATGGGCGTCATCGTGCTTGCGATCGTGCTGGCGGTGCTGTTGCCGATTTTTGAATTGAACCAGTTGGTAGCCAAGTAAGGAAAAACATGACGACGTTAATTTCAGGTTTCACGCCCAAACGCAAACGCCAGTCCGGATTCACATTGATCGAAGTGATGATCGTGGTGGTCATCCTCGGCATCCTCGCCGCCGTGGTGATCCCCAAATTGCTCGACCGTCCCGACCAGGCGCGCGTCACCGCCGCCAAATCGGATATCGCGGTGATCATGCAGCAGCTGAAACTGTATCGTCTCGACAACACCTTCTATCCCTCCACCGACCAGGGCTTGCAGGCGCTGATCGTCAAGCCCTCCACCCAGCCGATTCCCGCCAACTGGAAGACCGGCGGCTATCTGGAGAAACTGCCGAATGATCCCTGGGGCCGGCCTTACCAATATTTGAATCCCGGCGTCAAAGGCGAGATCGATGTATTCAGCCTGGGCGCCGATGGACAGGCCGGCGGTGAAGGCGTGAACGCCGATATCGGCTCCTGGAATCTGTAGGCAAAAATGAAACTCCAGCATCCACGCGGCTTTCGGGGCAAAAATGGCTTGAAAAGCGCGCCAATGCTGGATCCTGAAAATGGGCAACTCTCAAAACCTCAAATAGTCGTCATTCCAGCCTTCGCCGGGACGACAAGATTCTTGGAAATCCCCAATAGGGTAATGCCATCGCCCCGCCATGCGTTCCTGCGCGTACAGCGCGCCTTTACCCTCATCGAAATCATGATCGTGATCGTGATCGTCGGCATTGCCCTGTCGCTGGCCGTCGCCAATCTGTTTCCCGACGACAACGAACGCCTGCGACAGGAAAGCGAGCGCACCTTCGCCCTGCTGGAAAATGTGCGCGACGAGGCGGCGCTGGGTGGGCGCACCATCGGCATGTATCTGAAGGACAACCAGCTCGAATTTGTCGAGCACGACCCGCAATCGCTGAACAATGCCTGGCGGCCACTATCGGCGAAGCTGTTCGCCAACAAGCCCTTTGCCGACGGCGTCAGCGCCGAGTTGCGCATCGGCGCCGACACCGCCAATAGCACCAATGCCACCAACGCGCACAACGAGGCCGACGCCATCGCCGCCTTTTTGCCGGCCGGTGTTGCTGCGCCCTTCACCCTGCGCCTGGCGACCGCGCAGAACATGCGCATCATCCGCAGCGATCCGCTGGGTAATCTTTCGTACGTGAGCGATGCGACGCCGCAATAATCATTTCGCGCCGCCGCCATCGACAAGGCAGGGTGCGTTCACCTTGATCGAAGTGCTGGTGGCCCTGGCCATCCTCGCCATCGCCTTGAGCGCGGCGGTACGCGCCGCCAGTGTGGCGACCGATTCCGCCTACGACAGCAAATTGCGCACCCTCGCCACCTGGGTCGCGCAAAACCGCATCAGCGAATTGACCACGCAAGTGACGTTGACAAACACCCTGCCGGGCATCGGCGACAACGAGGGCAGCAGCACCCAGGGCGGCATCGCGCTGGCGTGGACGCAGAAAATTTCCGACACGCCCAATCCTGGTTTCCGCAAGGCCGAGATCAAGGTACTGCGACCCGGCAGCACCCAAGTGCTGGTGTCGCTCAACGCCTGGCTGGTGCGCCCGAGCCCATGAGTGCCGGACGCAATATGAAAACTGGGCCCCTGCCTGCGCAGGGGCGACTTGCTTTGCCTTCGGCAAAGCAAGTCGGTTTTACCCTGATCGAGTTGCTGATCGCACTGGCGATTTTCGCCATCCTTTCATTGATCGCTTACCGCACCTTGGGCTCGGTCTTCCAGACGCGCGAGCAGCTCAATGCGGAAACGGTCAAGTGGCGCGACCTCGCCCTGTTTTTTGCGCGCGTGGAGAACGATATGGGCGCCCTGGTCAATCGCCCGATCCGCACCGTCGACGACATCAATGCCGCCGCATTTTGCCTGAGCGGATTTCCTGTCGGCCCCAATGAGGCGCAGCTCGCCTTCACGCGGCTCGGTTTTGTCGATGCCAGTGGCAGTGCGGCCGCGCCGCAGCGCATCGGCTATCGCGGCAATCCAGCCGAGGGCAAAGTGGAGATGTTGCTGTGGAGCGGGCTCGACCAGGCGCCGCGCGCCGCGCCGCAGACCTATGCGGCGCTGAACAATATTCGCAGCGTGCAATGGCGCGTGCTGGACCGCACCGGCAACTGGCGCAGCGACTGGCCGCCCGCACCCGCCAGTTGCAACAACCCGGACAAATCGGCGCCCGCCTATCCGCTGGCGATGGAACTCAGCATCACTCTGTCCAGCGGCGAGACCGTCACGCGGCAGATCGCCTTGCGCGCAGGCAACGGCGCCGTGCCCGGCACGACCGGCGGCACGGGAGGCACCGGCACCACCGGCGGCAGCGGGCAAAAATCATGAGGCGAAACCACAGTCTGCGCCAACGTGGCGTCGCCATCATCACCGCCCTCCTCGTGGTGGTACTGGCGGCCGGCATCGCCACCTATTTGCTGGCGCAGCAGTCGCATGCCCTGACGCGCACCGAACGCGCCACCGCGCGGGCGCAGGCGGGCCTATACGCGGCCCCGACCATGGACTTCGCCCGCGCCCTGCTGTCGGAAGCGCTGTCGAAAAGTACCTATGTCAGCGATCAGCAAGCCTGGGCGCAGGGTATTTCCTATCCGCTCGACAACGCCATCGCTACGGGCATCGTGCATGACGAGACCGCCAAATTCAATCTCAATAACCTGGTACTGAACGGCCAGACCCGCAGCGTGCCCGATGTGCTGCTGTTCAAGCGCCTGCTCACCAATCTGAAGCTCGATCCGGTGCTGGCCGATGCGGTGATCGACTGGATCGACACGGACAGCGAGCCGGGCCCCGCCGGCGCCGAAGACAGTTATTACATGAACCTGGCCACGCCCTATCGCGCCGCCAACCAGCCGCTGGTGCAATGGCAGGAACTGGCGCGGGTGCGCGGCTTCGACAGTCTCACCGTGCAGCGTCTGGCGCCGTTTGCCACCGCCCTGCCGGCGCGCACGCCGATCAACCTCAATACCGCCCCGGCCGAAGTATTGGCGGCCCTGATGCCGGAATTGACCGCCGATGACGTCGCCAATGTGGTGCGGGTGCGCGAGGCCCTGCCCTATCAAAACGTCGATGCTGCCGTGCTCAAGGCACGGCCCGAGCTGCAAAAGCTGAAAGCCGGCACCATCACCGCTCTCGGCACCGTCGCCAGCGCCGGCAGCGATTTTTTCTCGGTGTCGATGGCCATCAGCAGCGATTCCACCCAGGTGCGGCAAACGGCGTTGTTGCAACGTCAGGCGCCACCGGCATGGCCCCGTATAATTTGGGTCCAGACCCAGTAATCGATAAGCGCCCCGCACGGGCGCCGCTACTCCCTGCCACCGAACATCACCGGATATTCGCTTGTTGCTCGTCGTCGCCATTCCTGAACAGTCGCCGCTGAACGCCGATAGCCGCGCGCGCTGGACGCTGCTTGACGCCGGCGGCGCGTTATTGCGCAGCGGGATGGACACGCTCGCCGCAATGCCACGCGCCGAGCGCGTCATCGCCACGGTCCCGGCCGGGCGGATCGTGTTCATCGAGACGCCGTTACCGGCAGTGGGCAGCGCCAAACGGGAAGCGTTGTTGCGCTACGCCATCGAAGACAAGCTGACCATCGACCCCGCCACCATTCACGCCGCGGTGCTGGGTGCGGCCAATGCGGCGAGCGGCACGGATGCGCGGGGAGCGCGGCATATCGTCGCCGCCATCGACCGCAGTTGGTTTGCCGAGGCGCTGGCGTGGCTGCGCGTCGCGCAACTGCCGGCTGACGCGGTATTCGCCGAGACCGATACCGTGAGCGTGGCCCCGGGCGAATGGGCCGTGGTCATTGCCGGCAGCCATGGCTTCGCGCGCCGCGACGATGGCTATGCCTATGCGCTCGATACCGCCGAACGCGAGGCCCCGCCGTTCGCATTGCGCCTGGCGCTGGGCGAGGTCGCTGTGCCGCCGACGAAAATCACGATCCACGCCATGCCGGACGGCGATACTGCCCTCGCGGCGCGCTGGCAGGCGGCACTCAATATCACCGTGCATGACGGCGGCACGCTGACGCCCGCCGCCATCGGCAAACGTCTCGCACAACTGAAATCGGGAAATCTGCTCACCCAGGAATTCACGCCCAGGCGTGCCGCCTCCGCTTGGATGGCGCTGCTGAAACCGGCGCTGCTGGCGCTGGCATTGCTGGCAAGCCTGCAGATGATTTTCAATGTGGTCGACTGGTGGCGCCTTGAACGGCAGCGCCGTGGACTGGACGCGGAAATGCGCGTCACCTTCCAGGCCGCCTTCCCGCGGGCCACGGCAATCGTCGACCCGGCCCTGCAAATGCAGCGCAATCTCGCCGAACTGCGGCGTGCGCGCGGACTGGCGCGCGACGACGATGTGCGCATGCTCCTGGCGCGGCTGACCGAAATTAGCCGCGCCGTTCCGCAACTCGACATCGGCGAGGTAACGATTCGCGCCGACGCCGGCACTAACACCGTCACTAACACCGCCATTCTGCGCGGCAGCCTGGATTCAGCCGCCACGGCGGAGATCCTGCGCCAGCAGGTCGGGCGCATGCATGGCGCCGAGATCCAGATCGGCGCCGCCAACGCCGGCAAAGGGCCCAGCGTGGAAATCTCGGTCAAGGCGGGCATATGAACGCGAACGCGCGCCTGCAAGCCATCCGCAATCGTCTCGGCGGCGACACATTCGGCAATATGCTCGCCGTCGCCGGCAATCCCTGGCGGGCGCGCTGGCAATCGCTGGATGCGCGCGTGTGGCGCATCGCCACCATCGGCCTCGCCCTGCTGGCGCTGGCCATGCTCTGGGCCTATGTCTGGTTGCCCGCAGCGCGCGGCCGCGTCCAGCTTGCCGAGCGCATCCCGGCGATGGGCGCACAGCTTGCCGCGATGCGCGGCCAGGCCGAGGAAATCAAACGGCTCAATGCCATGCCGCCGGTGGCCAGCACGCGCGCCATTCTGCCGCTGGCCGATGTCGGCGCACTGCAAGTGCTGTTTGGGGGCAATGCGAAAGTGAGCCTGGATGAAAATCGCGCGTTCCGCATCGTCATTCCCGCCGTCGCCTACACCGCCTGGCTGGACCAGCTCGACAGCGCGCTCAGCCGCTACCGCTTGCGCGTCGCTGCAGTAACGCTGAAACCACTGGCGGCCGGCGCAAGCAGGCCCGCGGCCAAATCCGCCGAGGTAGCCGTCGATCTGAGCCTGGTCGATGACACTGGTAACGATCGCGATCGCCGGCCATGAAATTCCGGATCAGAAAAAACAGCGCGCAGAGCGCAGCGCAATCGCCGGCGCCCGCGCCAGACATCCGGCTGCGCAGCTGGATCGGTCTCGCTGCCTTAGGCTTTCTGCTCGGCCTGATCGCCTTCATGCCGGCAAGCCTGTTCGAGGGCCTCGCCAACCGCGCACTGGCCCCGCAGGCGCAGGTACGGATCGGCGATGGCAGCATCTGGGCCGGGCGCGGCGCGCTGTCGCTGACCGCGGGCGGCGGCGCCAACAATATTCCGTTCTCCTGGCGTTTCGATCCGCCGGCCCTGCTGCGGCTGCGCGCCGGCGTCAAACTCGATCTGGATTCCGCAGTGCTGGCCGGCAAGGTGCGAGTCGCATTGGGCATACGCAGCATTGAAGTGCGCGATGCCAGTCTGCGCATCGACGCAAGCCTGATCGGCGCCGCCAACAGCGTGGCCGGTTTGCTCGGCCCGGCAGGCAGCCTGCTGGTCGAGACGCCCGCCGGCGAAGCCGTGGTCGGCAGCTATCGCGGCCCGCTGCTGGCCGGCGGCAATCTCAAGGTGCGCGCCGAAAACATCCTGCTGCGCACGGTCGCGGCGCGCGCTTTGGGCAACTACGATATCGACGTCGCGTTGCGCGATACCGCCGCGGAATTTCGTATCACCCAGGCTTCGGGCCCGCTCAAGCTGGATGGCGGCGGCAGCATCAAATGGAGCTTGCCGCATCAACTCAGCTATCGCGGCATTGCCGGCGCGCCCGCCGATGCCGCCGAAGTGCTGGCACCGCTGCGATTGATCGGCCGACCGATGGCGGACGGCCGCGTGCAAATCGACTACCAGGGCGGCTGGTAGACATGGCCGCCATCCCCGTCGACCCGGCAACGACAGCAAGGCATTACCGCGCCCCCTGGTGGCTGCCGGGCGGCCACCTGCAAACGATCTACCCGGTGCTGGCATTGAAGCGCTACAGGATGCGCTATACGCGCGAACGCTGGGACACCACGCCGCAGGGCAGGCCGGATGGCGACTTCATCGATGTGGACCGGCTGGCTGGCGCGGCCGACAAACCGATGCTGGTGGTGTTCCATGGCCTGGAGGGCTCGTCGGAGAGCATCTACGCCGTCAACCTGATGCGCGAGGCCGAGCGCCGCGGCTGGCGCGGCATGGTGCCGCATTTTCGCGGCTGCAGCGGTGAATTGAATCGCCTGCCGCGCGCCTACCATTCCGGCGATGCCGCCGAGATCGACTGGATTCTGCGCCGCGCAAAGGCGGAGGCGCCGGATCAGCCGCTGTACGTGGCCGCGATTTCGCTCGGCGGCAATGCCACCCTCAAATGGCTGGGCGAACAGGGCAGCGCCGCCGGCGCGGTCGTCACGGCGGCGGCCGGCATTTCCGCCCCGTTGGACCTGATGGCTTCGGGACAGGCGCTGGAAATGGGCCTCAGCAAGCTGTATGCAAAGTCGTTCTTGAAGACAATGAAACGGACCGCATTCGCCAAACTCGAACGCCATCCCGGCCTGTTCGACGCCGCGGCGATGCACGCCGCGCGCACTTTGCACGCGTTCGACGATCTGCTGACCGCACCCCTGCATGGGTTCAAGGACGCGGACGATTACTGGACGCGCGCCGCCGCCAAACCGGGCCTTGCCAATATTGCGGTGCCCACCCTGGTGCTGAACGCCGCCAATGATCCCTTCCTGCCGGCCGCGGCACTGCCGACGGCGAATGAAGTCAGCAAGTTCGTGACGCTCGATTTTCCGGCGCATGGCGGACATGTCGGCTTTTTGTCATCGCCTTTTCCGGGCGATCCAAACTGGATGCCGGAACGGGTGTTGCGTTTTTTTGAACACGGCAACTAGTATCCTTACCGTATCCGGGCGCCCTGCCTGACCTCTTCAACGACCTCTCGCAAAAAAAACATGACCACCATCGCAAACGAAATTTTCAAGGCCTACGACATTCGCGGCATCGTCGGCACATCGCTGACCCCGGAAGGCGCCGAGCTGATCGGCAAAGCGCTCGGCACCGAAGCCAAATTGCGTGGCGGCAGCAGCGTCGCCATCGGCCGCGACGGGCGTCATTCCGGGCCTTCCCTGTCCGCCGCACTGGCGCGCGGCCTGCAAGCCAGCGGCATGAATGTGATCGACATCGGCGTGGTCGCCACGCCGATGGTGTACTTCGCGGCGCATCACTATGGCGTCGGCTCCGGCATCATGATCACCGGCTCGCACAACCCGCCCGAGTACAACGGCATCAAGATGGTGCTGCAGGGCGAGACCCTGGCGCTCGATTCCATCCAGGCCCTGCTGCGGCGCATCGAGGCCGACGATTTCTCACTGGCGCCGAAACCCGGCAGCTATGAACAGCGCAATATTGCCGACGCCTATGTGGCGCGCATCGTCGGCGACGTGAAACTGAAACGCAAAATGAAAATCGTCATGGACTGCGGCAACGGCTCGCCGGCGGTGATCGCCGCACCCCTGTTCAAGGCGCTCGGTTGCGAGTTGGTGGAATTGTTCTGCGAAGTCGACGGCGATTTTCCGAACCATCACCCCGACCCTTCGCAGCCGAAAAATCTGCAGGACGTGATTCGCGCGCTGAAGGAAACCGATGCCGAACTCGGCATCGCCTTCGACGGCGACGGGGATCGCCTCGGCGTGGTCACCAAGGACGGCGAGATCATTTTTCCCGATCGCCAGCTGATGCTGTTCGCCGCCGATGTGCTGTCGCGCGTACCCGGCGGCGAAATCATTTTCGATGTGAAGTCATCGCGCAATCTGTTCAAATGGATCCGCGATCACGGCGGCAAACCGACGCTGTGGAAAACCGGCCATTCGCTGATCAAGCTGAAGATGAAACAGAGCGGCGCACCGCTGGCCGGCGAAATGAGCGGCCATATTTTCTTCAAGGAACGCTGGTACGGCTTCGACGATGCGCTCTACTGCGGCGCGCGCCTGCTGGAAATCGTCAGCCAGTACGCCGACGCCAGCACGCCGCTGAAGGCGCTGCCAGATGCCGTCTCCACGCCGGAACTGAACTGGAAACTGGCGGAAGGCGAACCGCACCGCCTGATCGCGGCGATGGAAAAAACCGCGAAGTTCACGAATGCAAAAGAAATCATCACCATCGACGGCCTGCGCGTGGAATATGCCGACGGCTTCGGCCTGGCGCGTGCGTCGAACACCACGCCGGTGATCGTGCTGCGCTTCGAAGCGGAGAATGAAGCCGCGCTGGAACGCATCAAAGCCGATTTCCGCCGCGAGTTGCTGGTCGCCAAGCCGGGGGCGACGCTGCCGTACTGAAAGGACAAACTCCAGCATTGGCGCGGCTTTCCGGACATTTTTAGCCTATAAGGCGCGCCAAATGGCGATCTACGCCAAATTTTCTGGGCATGTAGGTCGGGTTAGCGCAGCGTAACCCGACGCGCCCCCTGCAGATGCGCATCCAATGACATCATTCGCGCCCACTCCATCAAAGTCCATCGCCACGCTCCCCCAATCTGCCGGATAAACGCCCATCTCCACGTATCGACGAAAACTTGAGTAGGGCCATTCCACCGCGGATGAAACCAGGCCATGTTTGACCGGATTGAAATGAATGTAATCAACGTGCCGGGAAAAATCGGCTTCATCGCGCAGCAGGTGCTCCCAATACCGATGCTGCCATATGGCACGTTCACGATTTGCCAAGAGGTCGAGTTTCGGTTCCAGGCGCAATGCCGGATCGCAATGTTTGGTAAACCACGTTTTGATCAAACGCCAGCGGGTTGCGAAATCGGCATCTCCCGGCGGCAACGTCCAGACGCAGTGCAAGTGATCGGGCAACACCACCATCGCATCCAGCTCAAATGGTCGCTTCGAACGAACCGTGCGAAACGCATTGCGCAATAACGCCACTGGCTCCGGCGACGAAAATATTGCTCGTCGCTTTTCAGTTACGACGGTGAAGAAAAACGAGCCGCCGGGAGTGAAAGCGCGACGGTATCTCATGGCGTGTTTGTCGGGTTACGCTGCGCTAACCCGACCTACTTCCATCTACTGGCGTAGCGCAGCCTAATGCGGCATGCCGGTGACGGTATATGCCAACACCCAGTAGACCATCCCGATGGCTGCCGCTCCGCCCGCCATGCCCAACATCCAGCGGCGGCGCGTCAATACGCAAATCGAGGCCAGCGAGATCGCGATCTGAATAAAGGTCATCGCCATGGCGAGCTTGTTGTGCGGACTCAAGGCGTGATCTGATTCTTCATTGGCTTTTTCGGAAAGTTTTTCGTGCTTCTCGGCATCTTTCTTGATGTCATCCTTCTCCGCTTTATAGCGGGACGCCTCCGCTGCATATTTAGTCTTCAGCTCGGGTGTTGCCGCCAGTCCTTCGGCGAGTTCAGCAAGATTCTGCTTGGTACTCTTGGCTTGGTAGTAAGCCCATTGATTGGATGCCGTGGCTTTTTCCAGCACCGCCTGATTCTTCAGCAGCAGCGCCTCGTTCTGCGTATGCCCACCGAGATAACTGACGATGGCGCCGAGCGTGGCGAGCACGGCGGTAAACATGGCCACCATTTGCGCGAGGCCGACGCCTTCTCTGGCATGGCCGCCGCCGTGATCATCGCCGTGGCCGCCTTCTGCAGCATGTTCCACCGCATGATCATGCGGACCGTGTACATGAAATCCTGAACCTGACATATCGACTCCTGGGTGCCGGTGACTATTTGACTTATAGGTTTTCCCCGGCGCACTGCGCCGGGAAGCGGCTCATTGTATGCCGACTGCGGGGGTAAATTCCATGCGTCGAAATCCCCCCGGAAAGTCCTTCGGCGCGGCTAGTGCGCTGGCGGGCCGGCCTGTTCGCCGACAGCTTCCTCTGCCTTGCTCGGCGGCAGGAAGAACTGGCGCGGGCGCTTGCGAAACCGCCGCCACAAGGTCCCCAGCAGGCGGGTGCTTTCGCCGAAGCGCACTTGCCGCGCCTTCATCGCCACGAACAGGGCGAGCGTGAAACTGACCGCCAGATTGACCATGCCGATCAGTGCCACGCCGCTCAGCGAAATCAAGGCTGTCTGCCAGCTCATCTGGTAATCGAGCGCGACCAGGGCATAGGAAAAGTTGGCCGAGGAAAATGTCACGTGGCGGATATCCAGCGGCAGGCCGAAGAACATGCCCAGGGTACCCATGCCGCCCAGCATGATACCGAAGAAGAAATTACCGGCGATAGCGCCCGAATTATTGTCCATATAGTCCGCAAAGCGCGCGGTACGCGACGCGCCCAGCAGGGTATTCAGCCAGCGCAGCTGCCGGAGTCGTTCGCCGAGGCGGCCGTACAGGGCCATGTTGTCGTAATAACCGGAAATCAGCCCGGCGAGGAACAGGCATACGCCGGCGATGGCCGCATAAAACAATGCGAGGCTCGAGAAGGGATCGATATCGTGCAGCAAACTTACGGCCTTGTCGGGGGTAATGAAATGACCGCCCTGCAGGTAAAAAATCGCCCAGGCGATCACGAAAGACATCGGCAGCGCCAGCGCCACATTGCCGATGATCGCGATCAGCTGGGTGCGAAAGGTGGCGGCGATCAGGTCGGCGAGGCGATCGAGCTCGGCCTCGCGCACGCGCGTGCCGCTGACTTCATCGACGCTGGCCGCGATGGTGGAAGCGGTCATCGCCGGCTGCTTGGTGGCGATGGTGAAGTGGCAGACATGGACGAGGATGAAGCCCAGCGAATAATTCATGCTGTAGAAAAACGCTTCGCCAAACGGCGCCAGCCTGAGTTTGCCGAGCACGATCTTGATCGCCGCCATGAAGGCGACGATAAAGCCCGCGCCAAGAGCCGAGCGCAGCATCGCAAAATATTCTGCGCGGCTGGTGGTGACGTAATGTTCGCCGGTGCGGCTGGCGTTGTCGGTCACACGCAGCGCCAGCAAATCGGTGACGCGTCTGGTCAGCGCACGCACGCTGTGCTTCCGGTTTTCCTCGCGCACCAGTTCGCGGAACATGGCCAGCCGCGCATCGCGCTGCGCCACTACGTCGTCGTCGGCAATCATCGCCAGCAGGGTGTACATGCGTCGCATCATGCCGGCGACGCGTTCGAGGTGATAAGTGAGGCTGATACTGGCACCGGTCCTGGCGGCCTGCTTGCGAATATTGCCGACGATCAGCGCGCACTGGTCCAGCAACACCGTGATGTGGCGATCGTCGAGGCGCGCCGCCTCGGTATTGCCTTCTGGAACATTGACGCCATTCATGACGTTGAGACGCGCCTTGCAAAAATCACGCACTTCCTCGTTCTGGGCGAGAAATGGCGAGCCGAAATCCTCGATGTCGGGATAGTTGCGCACCAACTCAGGCTCGAGGCCGATGGCAGCGACGCGGTAGGAAAGAATCTGCAGCGCATCGAGCAGCTCGGTATAAACACGAACATGCCCCTCGGCATCCTTGACCTGCGCCAGGTCGAGGGCGCTGAACAGATCGAACCAGACCTGGTCCGCCACGCCGCTCACCCACACATGGTCTCGGCGGTGATGGAATACCAGGCCGAACAGGTCTTTCAGATAATCGCGATTGACCGCCTCGGGCAGGATGAACTGGCTGATGCGGCGGAACAGCGCCGAGAAATAGCCCTCATTGGAAAGAATGCCGGTATCGGTATAGAGATGGACGTGTTTTTTGCCGGCGAGTATATGCAGCAGCTGTTTGCGCAGTCCTGCCGCAAACAGCGGGCTCTTCTCCAGCAACAGGGTCAGCGCGCGCAGATGAGTGCTGGCAGTCGCAGTATCCCCGGGATCGCGAGGGCGAATCTCGGCGACGAGGGCGATCAGGTGCTCAACATCGTCGCGCAGCGGATTTTCGCAAATGGCTTGAAGCGTCGATTCCATAGCTTGCAAGTCTAACCCAGTGGATGCGCATTCCCCCTACCTACGCCGTCGCCCGATGGCGACAGCAGCGGAACAGATTAACGCAGGGCAATTCAGCAGTGACGCCATGCAAGGCAAATCGTGTATTCTCGCAGGCTGTTACAACTAAAGATTCGCCGTAAATATTGCCATGAGCGACGCCCTCAGCACAGCATCAAAAATCTACATCGCCGGCCATCGCGGCCTGGTGGGCTCCGCCATCGAGCGGGCATTGCGGGCCGGCGGCTATCAGCGCATCGTTACCCGTACGCATGCGGAACTGGAACTGACCGACGAGGCCGCCGTGGCCCGCTTTTTCGCGCAGGAACGCCCGGACTTTGTGGTGCTGGCTGCCGCCAAGGTGGGCGGCATCATGGCCAATGAAACGATGCCGGCCGAATTCATCTTCTCCAACCTGGCGATCCAGGCCAATGTGATTGACCAGGCCTGGAAACACGGGGTCAAGCGCCTGCTGTTCCTGGGCTCCAGTTGCATTTACCCGCGCGACTGCCCGCAGCCCATCAAAGAGGAGTATTTCCTGACCGGGCCGCTGGAAGAAACCAACCGCCCCTATGCCATCGCCAAGATCGCCGGGGTGGAGATGTGCTCGGCCTACAACCGCCAATACGGCACCCGCTTCATGGGGGTGATGCCGACCAATCTGTACGGCATCGGCGACAATTTCGACTTGAACACCTCGCATGTGATGCCGGCGCTGATCCGCAAGGCGCATATCGCCAAGACCGAGGGCCACGACACCCTGCCGGCCTGGGGCACCGGCGCTCCGCGCCGCGAGTTCCTGATGAGCGACGATCTGGCCGACGCCTGCCTGATGCTGCTGGAGAGGGACTGGGAAGCGGTTTCGGCGATTTTCCCGAACCCGCGCCTGCCGCTGATCAATATCGGCTGCGGCGAGGATGTGACCATCAAGGAATTGACCGAGCTGGTGGCCAAGACGGTGGGCTTCACGGGCAAGATCGCTTGGGACCATTCCAAACCGGACGGGACGCCGCGCAAGCTGCTGGATGTGTCGCATATCAATGCGCTGGGGTGGAAGCAGAGGATTCCGCTGGCGCAAGGAGTCGCGGCGACTTATCGGCATTTCCTGGATGTTCTATAAACTACAACAAACATAATTGGACGGAATCGACAGGTCGCAAAATTGCCGTCGACAAACAGGTGAATCATGAAAGCAGTCATACTCGCAGGCGGATTGGGGACGCGCATCAGCGAAGAAACTTCAGTTCGCCCCAAACCGATGGTGGAAATCGGTGGCAAGCCAATCCTTTGGCACATCCTGAAACTGTATTCTGCTCATGGCATAAATGATTTTGTTATCTGCCTCGGCTACAAGGGTTATGTAATCAAGGAGTATTTCGCCAATTACTTCCTGCACATGTCCGATGTGACATTCGATATGCAGAACAATCAAATGGAAGTGCATCAGCGCAAAGCTGAGCCTTGGCGAATCACCCTGGTTGATACCGGCGATGAGACCATGACGGGTGGACGGCTGAAACGCGTGGCCGAATACGTCAAGAATGAAGAGGCGTTTTGCCTCACCTATGGTGACGGTGTTGCGGATATTGATATTGGCGCGTTGGTGAATTACCACCGTCAGCACGGTAAGCGCGCCACGGTAACCGCCGTCCAGCCGCCAGGACGCTACGGCGCGCTGAACATGGATGGAAAAATTGTACGGGGCTTTATTGAAAAACCCCAGGGTGATGGCGGGTGGATTAACGGCGGCTTCTTTGTGTTGTCTCCCGATTGCCTCAAGCTGATCGCAGACGACACAACACCCTGGGAAGGCCATCCGCTCAGCCAGCTGGCGGCGCAGGGCGACCTCATGGCATTCGAACATCACGGGTTCTGGCGGCCGATGGATACCTTGCGTGACAAGAATTATCTTGAGGAATTATGGATCGGCGGCAGCGCCCCGTGGAAGATATGGAAGTGACGTCGGATTTCTGGTCGGGAAAACGCGTATTTGTTTCCGGGCACACTGGATTCAAAGGCGGCTGGCTGTCGATCTGGCTTCAGGCGCTGGGCGCAGAGGTATATGGCTACGCCCTCAAACCGCCAACCGAGCCCAACCTGTTTACCGTTGCAGAAGTAGGCAAGGGTATGGCCAGCAGTGTCATTGCAGATATCCGTGAAGCGGAAAAACTTGGCCAGGCAATACAGGCAGCAAAACCGGAGATTGTTTTTCACCTGGCAGCTCAGCCACTGGTACGTTATTCCTATGCTCATCCGGCAGAGACCTACGCGGTCAATGTGATGGGGGCGGTGCATCTGCTTGAAGCCGTCCGCAACACGCCCGGAATAAAGGCCGTTGTCAACGTGACTACCGACAAATGTTACGAGAATCGGGAATGGGTGTGGGGCTACCGCGAAAACGAAGCGATGGGTGGCTTCGATCCCTACTCGAGCAGCAAGGGCTGTGCTGAGCTGATTACCTCGGCCTATCGCCAGTCGTTTTTGCAACCGGCGGGGATTTCCGTGGCATCCGGACGTGCCGGAAACGTAATCGGCGGCGGCGACTGGGCGGCGGATCGCCTGGTTCCCGATTTTATGCGCGCCATGGACGCGGGCGAAGTATTTAAAGTACGTTCCCCATTATCCACGCGGCCCTGGCAACATGTGCTCGAACCCCTGTCCGGATATCTGATGTTGGCCGAGCAGCTTCACGCAAACGGTGCCGGTTTTGCCGAAGCGTGGAATTTTGGCCCCTTGGAGGAAGACGCTCGCCCGGTAAAGTGGGTCGTTGAACGTTTGGCGGAGATGAGCAAGCGCGTCCATTGGCAGTGCGACGATACCCCGCAACCTCATGAAGCCCATTACCTCAAGCTGGACAGCAGCAAGGCAGGTACCCGGCTGAACTGGCATCCTCGCTGGCGGCTGCAAACGGCTCTGCAAAAGACACTGCAATGGCATGAGGCTTGGCGCAATGGCAAAGACATGAGATCGCTTACCTTGGCGCAAATACATGAATATCAGACTTCAAGAAAAGTTGACTAGACGTGTCACGCTTTGACTTTATCGCGACGCCTTTATCCGGCTTGAAGCTGGTCCAGCGCGCGACGATGGAAGACCCGCGCGGTTTTTTGTCACGATTCTATTGCGCCGACGAATTTGCCAATGCCGGATCAAAGCTGCCAATCGCCCAGATCAATCACACGCTGACCCGCAAGAGCGGTGCAGTGCGTGGCTTGCACTACCAGCGGCCGCTGCACGCCGAGATGAAACTCGTCAGCTGCATGCGGGGAGAGATTTGGGATGTAGCGGTAGATCTGCGGCGCGGCTCGCCAACCTTCCTGCAATGGCATGGCGAAATTCTTTCTGCAGTCAACCGCAGAAGCCTACTTCTCCCCGAGGGCTTCGCACACGGTTTTCAGGCGCTCACCGATGATTGCGAGTTGATATATTTGCATTCGGCTGCCTATCACCCTGAATCCGAGGCGGCGCTGAACGTCAACGACCCGAAACTCGCCATTTCCTGGCCACTGCTTATCACCGAGATTTCCGAACGAGATCGCAAACATAAAATGATTGAACAGGACTTTCAGGGAATTGCATCATGAAGTGTCGTCATTGTCAGGCTGAACTCACTTTGCCCCTGGTAGACTTGGGCTCAGCACCGCCTTCCAATGCCTATCTCACCCAGCAATCCTTGCACGCGCCAGAAAAGCACTTCCCGTTGCGGGTGCTGGTATGCACGCAATGCTGGCTGGTGCAGACCGAGGATTACGCCCAGGCCGATGATCTGTTCGGCGCTGATTATGCTTATTTTTCGAGCACCTCATCCGGATGGTTGGAACATGCCGCCAAGTATGCAAAATCAATAACCAAGCAATTGCGGCTCACATCCGTCAGCCTGGTTATTGAAGTCGCCTCCAACGACGGCTATCTTCTCAAGAATTTTGTAGCTGCGGGAATTCCATGCCTGGGCATCGAGCCCACGGCAAGTACCGCTGATGCCGCCGAAAAACTAGGCATTCCTGTCAGGCGCGAGTTTTTCAGCGAAGCCTTGGGCAAGCACTTAGCCGCCAGCGGCAAGCAGGCCGACCTCATCGCCGGCAATAACGTCTATGCGCATGTGCCGGACATCAACGACTTTACCTGCGGCCTGAAAGCCGCCCTCAAGCCCGGTGGCACTATCACGCTTGAATTTCCCCATCTAATGCGATTGATCGAGCACACCCAGTTCGACACCATCTATCACGAACATTTTTCTTACCTCTCGCTTTATGCCGTAGATCGCATTTTCACTAACGCCGGCCTGCGTATCCGTGATGTCGAGGAGCTGCCGACCCATGGTGGCAGCTTAAGAATTTACGGGTGTCACGCCGATGATGCCCGACTCACGTCGCCAGCGTTGGACGCGCTTCTGAAAGAGGAGTCCCGCCGCGGCTTACAGGAGATTGGCATCTATCAGCATTTTCAGACCAAGGCAGACCGGATCAAGGACGACCTCCTTACCTTCCTGATAGAACAAAAACGCAGAGGCAAAAAAGTGGCTGCGTATGGCGCGGCCGCCAAGGGCAACACCCTGCTCAATTACGCCGGGATCAAGCCCGACCTGCTGCCGTTTGTCTGCGATGCCGCCGCCGCCAAGCAAGGCAAGTTCATGCCGGGTAGCCATATCCCGATTCTTCCGCCGTCAGCGTTGCGTGAACAGTGTCCCGACTACCTGATCATTTTGCCCTGGAACATCGCGGCCGAGGTCAAGCAACAGAATGCCTGGCTGGCTGAGCGCGGAACGCGGTTTGTTACGGCTGTGCCACAGCTGGAAGTCGCATGACGGGAACGGTATTGCTTACCGGCGCCACCGGCTTTGTGGGCCGCCAGGTATTGCGCGCGCTTGCCGAAAGCGGCATCCGCGTCAGGGCGGTGGTTCGCGAAGGGAAGTCGAACCAGCTTGCCTGTCCGGGGTGCATTGAAACGGTAGTCACCACATCGGATCTGTTCGCGGAGAGCGTCGCGTGGTGGACAGAAATTTGTGCGGGAATCGACATTGTCATCCACGTCGCCTGGTATGCCGAACCGGGGAAATATCTCCAGGACGCGCGCAACATCGATTGCCTGGCGGGCACGCTGCAAATGGCCAAAGGCGCTACAGCCGCGAAGGTCAGGCGCTTCGTTGGCGTCGGCACCTGCTTTGAATACGACCTTGTCGAGGGCACCCTGTCGCTTGCCACCCCCTTGCGCCCGTTTACCCCGTACGCCGGCGCGAAGGCGGCAGCATTCCTGGCGCTTGCCCAATGGCTTCCTCAGCAAGGCACCGAATTCGCCTGGTGCCGGCTGTTCTATCTCTATGGCGAGGGCGAGGACAAACGACGCCTGGTCCCCTACCTGCATTCCAGACTGGCGGCCGGCGAAACGGCGGAATTGACCAGCGGCAGCCAAATACGCGATTTTCTGGACGTCCGCGACGCCGGGCGGATGATCGCGGCGACGGCGAGCGGCGATATGCAAGGGCCGGTCAATATCTGTTCCGGCATTCCCATTACCGTGCGACAGCTTGCGGAGGGCATCGCGGACCAGTACGGACGGCGCGATTTGCTGCTGTTCGGCGCGCGTCCGGATAACCTTGTCGATCCCGCCTGCGTGGTGGGCATCAGGACTGCCGAGGCGGGGAAGCAATGAAATTCGATGGACGATTCTTGATCGATGGCGACGCGCATGACGAAAAAAAACTCCGGTCGCTGGCAAGCTATGTCGCCAGACAACTCGACTGCAGCTTCCCCGCTGCGGGACAAGCGGCTGATGTCGAAAGTATCTTCAGCATCCTGCCGGCAACCATTGAGCGCCTGAAGCCGATACTGCGCGCGGTACGCTGTTTCAATGCCGGATCATTTGATTGCTACAACTCGCTTCAATACTCGACCTTCCTGTACCTGCTGGCCAACCAGCAGTCGAGGACTGGGGCGGACCGCTCGCTGTCAGAGCGGCTTTTTTGCCTTAACCGCGCGCTCAACGCCCTGGATTTGTTTTTTTCGGTTGAATTGCCGGAGGTTTTTTTCATTTCGCATGGTGTCGGCAGCGTGTTGGGAGACGCCAAATACGGCAACCGGCTGGTCTTTTTTCAGAATGTCACGGTTGGCCGCGTCGGCGAAATGAGGCCGCTTATCGGAAATAATGTCGTGCTTTATCCCGGCGCAATAATCACCGGCAAGACCGTACTTGGAAACAACTGCGTGGTTTCGGCCGGCACGGTGCTGCATAACGTGGTCGTGCCGGAAAACACGATCGTGAAGCTGGAGGGCGGGAAGCCCGTGTTCAAGGAAAACAAGCGGGATTATATGGAGCTGTATCTTGAACCGGATGCTGATTCATGAACACGCGACGAATGGGAAGTATTCATTAGCCCATCCGGCATTTGAATCAAGAACACCTGCTGCAGACTGCAGGCCATTGCCGTACAAACTGCAGTATCGAAAGTTTTCGCCTGCACTCACCATCCGAATGTCACTTAAGAAAAATGTCCTAGCGAACTATCTTGGTCAGGGCTGGACAGCCCTGATGGGGATTGCCTTTGTGCCGCTATACATCAAATACCTGGGCATGGAGGCCTATGGACTGATTGGCGTGTTTGGCATACTGCAGGGATGGCTGACCTTGCTGGATATGGGAATGACTCCCACCCTGAACCGGGAGATGGCAAGATTTACCGCGGGTGCTCATACCGCCCAGTCCATCCGCGATCTTTTGCGCAGCCTGGAATTGATCTGCTTTTCAACCGCGGCACTGATTGTCCTGGCAATTTGGCTTTCCGCTACCTGGTTTTCGATTCACTGGTTACAGGCGGAAAAACTTTCAAGTGCTGAAGTTTCCCATGCCATTTCGATCATTGGCTTCGTTGTCGCACTGCGCTTTGTTGAAAGCCTTTACCGCGGTGCGCTCCTGGGCTTGCAAAGGCAAGTCTGGCTGAGCGTCGCGAGTTCCACCTTGGCCACGGTGCGTGGCGCCGGCGGTGTAGCGGTGCTGGCGTGGGTCAGTCCCAGCATTGACGTGTTCTTCGTCTGGCAGGGCCTCATGTCGCTGCTTGCGGTCTTTGTGCTTATGTATGCGACCTACCGACAGATGCCGAAATCTTCCCGGCGCTCCCGATTCTCGCCGACTCAGCTAAAGGAAATCGGCGGCTTCGCGAGCGGCATGATGGCGACCACGCTGCTGTCCTTGCTGTTGATGCAGGCAGACAAGATAATTCTGTCCCGAATGCTGAGCCTAGAAATGTTTGGCTATTACACCCTGGCCGGAACGCTGGCATCGGTGCTGAGTATGTTGACCGGCCCCATTTCCCAAGCGTATTATCCGCGATTTACCCAATTGGTTACCCAGGAAAACACTGCGGAACTGATCAGAAACTACCATCAGGGCGCCCAGCTCATGAGCGTGTTGGTGGTGCCGGCCGCATTCATGCTGATATTCTTTGGTGCGGATATTGTTTTGCTTTGGACCGGCAGGCCCGAGCTCGCGCAAAATGTGGCCCCGCTGCTTGCTCTGCTGGCGGCGGGGACGATGCTAAACAGCCTGATGCACGTCCCCTATATTCTGACCCTTGCCTACGGCTGGCCGGGCTTCGGCATACGCCAAAATATCGTGGCGGTCGTATTATTGGTGCCGGCCATCCTGTGGGCCACCCCGATATATGGCGCCATCGGGGCGGCATGGATATGGGTGATTTTGAATGCCGGCTATGTGCTGATTGCCATCCATTTCATACATGGGCGACTCCTGCCGGACCAGAAATGGCAATGGTATTTTCACGATGTGATGCCCCCGATTGGCGGCGCATTGGCGGTCGCCGCCATCTTCGGCTACCTGCAGCCCGGTTCGCTGTCAAAGGCAGGGGAGTGGATCTGGCTTTTTGCAGCGGGGAGCGTCATGACCGCAGTTGCTCTTCTACTTGCGCCCATTTTGCGTAAACAATTTATTGAAAGTGTCAGATAGGTGAATCAAGTTGACCCCCTCGTAAGTGTCTGCATTCCGACCTACAACCGCGCAAAAGCATTGAGCAGGGCCGTTGATGCATTGCTGGCTTGCAGCTATAAAAATCTGGAAATCATCGTCTCGGATAATGCCTCTCCGGATGAGACCGAAATTGTCGGCAATGCCTACAGCGCAGCCGACTCCCGCGTGCGTTACTTTCGCCATGCCCGAAACATGGGGCCAACCGCAAATTTCCAATTCGCGCGGGAACAGGCCGGCGGGAAATATTTTTTATGGCATGGCGATGATGATTTTCTGGGCGCGGATTACATTCGAACTTGCGTGAATGAACTCGAACAAGACCCTTCTTTGCTGCTCGCCTCCGGTGTTGCCGAATATTTTGATGGGGATGGGGCATTCACTCACTACGGCAACATCATCCAGCCGGCCTCGTATTTGCCCTTGCTGCGGGTACTGAAATACCTCTGGCTCGTGGACGACAACTCGATATTTTGCGGTGCGTATCGCCGGGAGCAGCTCAGCGATTGCCGGATGCCGAACAAACTGGCCGGGGACTGGGGATGGATGGCGCAGGTCCTCACCAGAGGCAAGGCCAGGGTGATCCCCGCCATTCATGTGCATCGCAAGCATGGCGACACTTTGTCCGCTTCCTACGAGCGCATCGTCGCCGTAATCGGCGCGCCGCGCTGGCATGCCAGATTTGCATCCATCGCCTGCGCCATGAACGTCGCCAACCACCTGATCGGCCAATCGCAGGAATACCGGCGCAAGACTTTGCCCGGAAGAATGTTTGACTATGCGGTGGTTTTCCTTGTTCTTCTGGCCAAGGGTTTAAAACACAATCTCCGGATCTTGGCCACGAAAATTCCGTTCGCCAGGAAAATATACCGGAAATACTTCAAGAAACAGGCCTGAGCCGGCAGGCGCAGACAGCACAAGCAGCTGAAGTCTCATCGAATCCGGACGGCGTGTATATTTCAGCCATGCAGGCCCACCCACTTCATGAATAATAAAATGCGGACGAATAAACAGAATGGCTTTCTGGTGATCACAGGGCAAGAAGCCATCGTCGCACCCGGCGCCCCAATCTTGCGCGCACGCGGACCACGCAGCGGAATCGCAGCCGGGACGAGATGAAAATCACCTTCGATTCCCAAATTTTCTGCATCCAGGAATACGGGGGCATTTCCAGATACTTTTGCGCCCTGGCCTCGCAGCTATCGCAGATACCGCGGGTTGAGCCGATCATCGTCGCGCCCCTGCACTTCAACCGGCATCTGCAGGCGCTCGACAAAAAGCTGCATATTGGCGCCTATCTGCGCCGGCAGAAGGGTACCGGCAGGGCAATGAAGTCCATCAGTTCGGCACTGTTCCGGCCAATCGCGTTGGCGATGAAACCGGACGTCGTTCATGAAACCTACTACTCCCCTCGTCCCTCCTATGGCGCCAAAGTCCCGCGCGCGATAACGGTCTATGACATGATCCACGAGCGTTACCGCGAACATTTTCCGGCCTCGGACCCGATGATTGAAAACAAGCGCGCCGCCATCCTCCGCGCCGACCATATATTCTGCATTTCGGAAAACACGCGTCGCGACCTGCTCGATGCCTACCCGGTTTCGGAAAATCGCGTGACAGTCACTTACCTTGGTTCAGAAATGCCCTCTCTGCCAGCCGCCGCCGACGCCACTGGCGATATCCGGCCATTTCTCCTCTACGTGGGCGACCGCAGGGGCTACAAGAATTTTTTGGGGCTGGTTCAGGCTTATGCCGCCTCCCCATGGTTGAGGGACAATTTCCGCATCACGTGTTTTGGCGGCGGAAATTTTTCGCCTTCCGAGCGGGAGACCTTTGCCGCCCTTCGGCTGGGCGATGCCCATATCCGGCAAATCGCCGGCGGAGACGAGCGCCTGGCAAGGCTTTATCGTAATGCCGCGTTATTCATTTATCCCTCGATTTACGAGGGCTTCGGCATTCCGCTGCTCGAGGCCATGTCCCTGGACTGTCCGATCGCCTGCAGCCGCAGCAGCTCGATTCCGGAAGTGGCGGGAGACGCGGGCGAATATTTCGACCCCACCGACCTGGACTCGATCAGGCATGCGCTGGAAAACGTCCTTCAGTCGGCCCATCGCAGGCAGGAGCTTGTTGCGCTTGGCCGCCTGCAGCGGCAGCGGTTTTCCTGGGAACGATGTGCCCGGGAAACCCTACGGGGATATCGCGAACTTTCGGCGTAACAATATGCATCGCCTGCGAGACAAGGCAAATGGCCGGGCACGCGGGCCAATCAACGGCCCGCAAACTACCGACCCGTCATGTTCAGGCTGCACACCTTAACCAACCTCAAGTTGCGGACGCATGTCGAATACCACTGATACCGCGCCCATCTTCATGGTCGCCCCTTACAGCCCGATCGGCAGCAATGCCAATCCGAACCTGGGCGCGGCAAAAAAAATCGCCGCGATCATCAGCGCGCTTTCCGCACTCGGGCGCGATGTCGTGTTGGTCAATTCCGCGCATAACGAAACGCGGCGCTCCGGCTTGAGACGGGAACATATGGAGATATCCCCGGGCCTGACCGTCGAGGTCATTACGCCGCCAACATATCCCAGCCGGCCTTTCGGCAAGGCGCTGAACTTGTTGCAGGCTCGCTCGATCGCGCGCGATCTTTCCGAGCGCGGCGCGTCCTTGCTGTGGATTTACAACGGCTATGCATTCGAGTGCCGCTTTGCCCTCGAATTCATCGAACGCACGCATTGCCCGCTCGTTATCGAGCTGGAAGACATGCCCTTCGCGCGGCGCAGACCGGGAAACATCAAACCCCGCCTTGACGACCACTACATGCGGCGCGTACTCCCCATGGCAGCACTGGTAACCTGCGTCAACGATTTCATTCCCGGCGCGCTGGGGCTTTCCCCGGAGAAGACACTGCTGTTGCCCGGCCTGGTGGACAGCGACCTGATTGCGGCCGGCGGCGGCAAACCGCCCTTCAGCAGGCCCGATCTGGTTGCGGGTTACTTCGGCAATCTGTCGGCCGAGAAAGGCGCCGACCTGATATTGCAGCTATCGCATAAACTGCCGGCCAACTGGCGGCTCGTGGTCACCGGCTCGGGCCCGCTCGCGCGCGATTTTATCGAAGCCGCAAAGTCAGCTCCCGCAAAAATAAAGTTTGTGCCGGACGCCTCCTACAGTGAGGTCCTGTCGAACATGCTGTCATGCGACGCCATCATCAACCCGCATACGCCCATTTCCAGCATGGGCAATGGCGTCTTTCCATTCAAGGTCATTGAGGCCGTCGCCACCGGCAGGCTGGTCATTTCAACCGCCCTGCCCGAGTGCGGACTTGACCTTGGCGCCAGCGTCATGTTCGTTGGCCACGACGATGCGGGACTGGCCATAGCCTTGACGGAGGCCGCCCAATTCTATGCGACCCGGAAGTCCCGCATAGAATCCGTGGCGAATGAAGCGCGAGCAAGATTTTCACTTCGCACGCTTGGTGAACAGGTTCGCGACAGGTTTTTTCGCGACGCCGCGAGCCCGCCGCCGGAACCGGGCGTTTCAACATTTGCGCCAAGATGAGCGGCCGGCGGCCGGAAATCCCCGCAATATGAAGTACCATCAGAACCGGATGTGCCGATAGTTTTTCCGACAAAATGAATGCAGATACCTCAAGAGTTTCGGCGTGAATAAATATCTCATAACCGGCGGTTCCGGATTTATCGGCACCAGCCTTGTTGAATATCATCTCGCCCGCGGCGATGAGGTCATGAACATCGATATTGCGCCACCCAGGAATGGCGCGCATCGGCAAGCCTGGAAAAATTGCAACATCCTCGACAGCGTCACCCTGGATAAATCCATCGCCGAATTTTCACCAAACCATATTTACCATTTGGCGGCGAGAACGGATCTGAACGGAAAAACACGGGATGACTATGCGGCGAATATTGCCGGCGTGGAAAGCCTGATCGCCGCCTTGCGATCCCTGCCCCATTTGCAAAACGTCATCTTTGCATCCTCGCGGCTGGTGTGCACAATCGGTTACCAACCGCAAGGCTGGGACGACTACTGCCCCACGACTGCGTACGGCGCAAGCAAAGTCGAGGGCGAAAAAATCGTCAAGGCCTTGCCCGAAAGCGCTTGGACCTGGTCCCTGGTCCGGCCGACTTCCATTTGGGGGCCCTGGTTTGGCGTTCCCTACCGGAACTTTTTCGACTCCGTCAGAACCGGCCTTTACATACATCCGCGCGCTGGAAATATTTACAAATCATTCGGCTTTGTCGGCAACAGCGTCCATCAGCTGGTTCAGCTGATGCATGCACCCCGGGATTTGGCGCACCGACAGGGTTTTTATTTGGGCGACTACGAGCCAATAGAAGTTCTCTCCTTTGCAAACCTTATTGCAAAAAACTTCAACAAAAAAAACGTTCTGACTGTTCCTATGCCATTGCTCAGGATCCCCGCGTTTATCGGCGATAATCTGCAAAAGATCGGGATGAATTTTCCCTTGACATCGTTCCGCCTGGACAATTTGATTACGCCGATGATTCATGACTTTGACAATCTGAAGCTGGTCGTAGGCCCGCTGCCTTTTTCGCTCGAAGAGGGTGTGCGGATCACCACGGATTGGATGAAGGCAGACAAAAGCAATGTCTGAACCCATTTACCAGGACCTGTCCAAATTTGTGCAGCCTGTGGGATTTCGCGGCAGATCCGCGATTGTTGTCCAGCTTTGGTGGATCGTACAGGCGAGCCTATTCGCCCTTTCGCCGCAATTCATGTATCGATGGAGAGTATTCCTGCTCAGGATGTTTGGCGCCTCCATCGGCAAGGGCGTGTTGATCCGCTCAACCACGCGCGTCACCTATCCGTGGAAACTGCGAATTGGCAACAATGTGTGGGTAGGCGACGATTCAATCATCTACAACCTTGCCGAGGTGAGCATCGGCAGCAACGTTTCAATTGCGCACCGCGTTTATCTCTGCACCGGAATGCACAACTACTCAAAAGTGGAATTCGATATAACGGCGTTGCCGATCTTCATTGAAGATGAAGTGTGGCTCCCCAATGATGTCTTTGTCGGGCCTGGTGTAAGGATCGGGCGCGGCGCTGTCGTGGGTGCTCGCAGCAGCGTCTTTTCGGACTTGCCTGAAGGAATGATTTGTTTCGGGACGCCAGCCATACCGATCAGGCAGCGGCTGGTCGAAAACAGATAAGTGCCGACGCCAACGTCCAGCAGGCTAGCTTGATTGCAAAGCACTGTCCTTCATTGTCGAGATAAGCGATTGCGCGTTTATTTCCACATCGAATTTTTCAGCGAACAATTGACTTGCATTACGCGACATCTGCGCCCAGGTTTCACCATCCGATTCCAGCCATCTCCACAGGAGCAGCTCGCAGCCGGATTCGTCATCGCTGGCAACGTACCCCGCATCTGCCCGCTGAATTTCATACCAAATGTTGACCTGATTCGAAATGAGTACGGGCACCCCGCAGGCGAGCGCCTCGGCAACGGCAATTCCAAAGTTTTCCTGATGCGAGGGCAGCACGAAAGCATCAGCCACGCGGAATGCACCCCACTTGAGCCGCCCCTTCAGCATGCCTGTCCAGGTTATGCGCTCTTTCAAGCCTAATTGCCCTGCCAGCCGGTGCAGTGACTGGGCATAGGGATCCTCATCGGGGCCCGCCATGATCAAATGCAGGTTTTCTGTGCGGCCAGCGTCCAGAGTATCCAGTATTTTCGCAAATGCGCGAATCACCAGATCCGGTCCTTTCTTGACGTGAAGCCGGCCCAGAAATAACAAGCAGCGTTTGTCGTGCAGCCCGGGGAATTCGGCGAGGAACGCATTTCGCTGTTCGACTGGCTCATTTGGCGGTGCGGCGGTTCCAAAGTTAACTACCAACTCGTTGCAGCGATAGAACCAAAACGACTGCCGGGCTAACTTCCGCTCACTTTCACAGGTAAACAATACGGCGTTTGCATCACGCAATACCCGGTACTCGCCCCAGGGCCAATAAAGCCATTTCTTCAAATGCTTCAACGGATAGGTACGTTTGAACCAGGGGTCGAGCATTCCGTGGGCGAAGACATAATAGGGCGTATTCGTACCATGCAGAGCACACCAGACTGCGAACGACGAATACTGCCAAAGGCCATGCACAATTACCGCGTCATATTGCTGTCGCTGCTTGCTTAACCAAGGCACCAATCGCGGCGTATAGCCGTATTTTCCCATTGACGGCCCCATCGCATGACATTTGAATCGACAGCCTTTGACCCATGAGCTATCGGGGTCGTCAAGCGAAACGATTTCTATCGTGTGGCCATATTTCTGGCTGACGATCGATATTTGTGTAAGGGCCTCTATCGGCCCTCCGCCTATCGTATTTACCGAATCAATTGAATGCAATATTCGCATTGTCGTGCAGAAATTCCGTCCTGGATTGTTTGTCGAGGCCTGCCACTTGAAATCATACAGTCACACGGCACTCAGAAAAATTATCTGCACTCAACGTATATTGATGTTGGGCTGGGCTTCCCAAGTTTGTTTGTGTACCCGCACCAATTTATGTCTTATAGTTCGCTGGGTTCACGTAACTGCATTTTTTGACGCAACGACTGACAGGGATAAAAGCAGGCGATGTGTCAATGGACCGATGTCTTATGTCAAGTATTCACGGTCATGAAATACCCCGATCGAAACTTCTCTCCACATTCGTGTTCCGGCATTAAATTTATAACTGATGAGACTTCTTGTATACGGCCTGAATTACGCGCCCGAACTGACCGGCATCGGCAAATACACTGCAGAAATGGCGGAGAACCTTGCCTCGCTAGGGCACGAAGTCCGCGTGGCGTCTGCGCCGCCGTATTACCCCGAATGGCGTATTTACCCGGGTTACGTCTCGTTCACCTACAAGCGCGAACAGCGAAGTTGCAGCGCCCCCTCAGTCTATCGTTGCCCACTTTGGGTTCCTCAGCGTCCCAGCGGCTTCAAGCGCCTGCTTCATTTGGCGAGCTTCGCTCTGAGTTCTTTTCCCGTCGCTTTGCGACAAGCTTTCTGGCGTCCCGACATCATTATTGTCATCGCGCCTGCACTGTTCTGCGCGCCCGGCGCATGGCTCGTCGCCCGCCTCTGCGGCGCCAAGGCCTGGCTGCATATTCAGGACTTCGAGATCGATGCCGCTTTCTCGCTCGGCATCCTTCGCAGCAGCCTGTTGCGCCGAGCGATTACGCTGTTCGAAGGTTTCATCATGCGCCGCTTCGATCGCGTCTCCACGATCTCCGCAAACATGCTGCAGCAACTTGCCGAGAAAGGCGTTGCGGGCGATCGCCGACTTCTGTTCCCCAACTGGGTCGATACGGCGAAAATTCACCCGCTTTCCACAATTTCCCCGTTTCGCGCCCGGCTTGGATTCACGGACGAAACGATCGTGGTGCTCTATTCCGGCAATATGGGCGAGAAGCAGGGACTGGATATTCTGCTCGATGCGGCCGCGCAACTTGCCAAACTTACGCACATCCATTTCTTGATGTGCGGCGATGGCGCGGTACGCGCCCGCCTGGCGCAGCAATATGCGCATCTGGGCAACATCACCTGGCTTGATCTACAACCGCTTGAAGCGTTGAACGATCTGCTTAACGCCGCCGATATCCACGCCCTGCCACAACGCGCGGATGCGGCGGATCTGGTCATGCCCTCCAAGCTCACCGGCATGATGGCAAGCGGCCGGCCGACTGTCGCAGCCGCCGCGGCGGGAACCGAGATCGCCAATGCCGTCGAAGGCGCGGGGATCCTTGTGCCACCCGGGGATGCCACCGCCTTTGCGTCCGCGCTCAAAGCCCTCGCCGGCGACAGCGCGCTTCGCGCGCGCCTGGGGGCAACCGCGCGCATGCGTGCCGTCGAGACCATGGGAATGAATGCGATTCTGGCCCGGTTTGAGCGGGATCTTTCCGTCTGCACCGGAACAAGGAGCGATCGGCAGTAGTTTCCAGAGTGCAGAGTAGGACCGAATCCCGAATGGCTGCGCCTTACACCATTGTGAAGGTCGGGCGCCAGTATGTCGTCAACACGCTTACGCGAACCAAAACCAGGCCGCCCATTCGGATCTCCGACACCTTCACGTCAATCCTGCGGCCTCGTTTTCACATAAATTTGCAATCGGGCGTGCATGCTACACTCGCTTCGGAGTCGCATCACATGGCACCTCAAAGGCCCAAACGCATAGAATCCTGGACTCACCTTGAATCCATTATCTTCCCCCTTGCTCCGGCCCCATGCGGGCTCACTGGCTGTACTGCACCGCCTCGCGGACTGCGCCGTGGTGGCGTTGGCGCTCTTTCTATCCTGCTGGTTGTATGACGTCGATGCAGGCGAAAAATACTGGTTTGCGGCGTTGCTGGCGGTGGTCGTATTCGCGTTTGCCGCAGAGTTCACCCATCTTTACAGTTCCTGGCGGTTGCATGCGCTGCGTGAAGAGGCCTTTGAACTGCTGATCGTTCTCGTCATTGTCGGTGCGGCCGTGGTTGGGGCAGCGTTTCTTTCCAAGACATCGGCCAACTTCTCTCGTCTCGTGGTCATCAACTGGGGATGGATCGCCTTCAGCATCCTGATGCTGGAACGCATTGCCGTGCGCCTGGTGTTGCGGTCGGCGCGCAAGCACGGCCGCAATACCCGCACCCTGGCCATCGCCGGTGCCGGCCACACAGCGGTTAACGTGGCGCGGCAGGTGCAGGCGGCAGTGTGGTCTGGGCTCGAGATCACGGGCTTTTACGATGTCGATGTAGCAATCGGCAGCCGGCCGTTGAAGGGTTCATCCCTTGAAGTGAAAGGCGACCTGAACGATCTTGTCGGCGTCGCCCGCGATGCGCAAATCGACTACATCTACATCGCCCTGCCCACCAAGGATGAAGAGCGCGTGTTGTGGCTGGTCGATCAACTCGCCGATACCACGGCCTCCGTTTACGTGGTGCCCGATCTGTTCATCTTCCAGCTGAAACAGGCGCGCTGGACCAATGTGGGCGGGTTGCCCATCGTCAGCATCTATGAATCGCCCTTTGACGGCATCAATGGCTGGTTGAAACGTCTTGAAGATATTGTGCTGGGAATTGTAATCCTTGCGATCGCCGCCCTGCCGATGCTGGCAATCGCCATTGCCGTGAAATGCACTTCCAACGGCTCTGTATTGTTCAAGCAGCGGCGCTACGGTCTCAACGGAAAAGTAGTGGAAGTCTGGAAATTCCGCACCATGAAAGTTTCGGACGATGGCGAGCATGTTCCGCAGGCGCAAAAACAGGACCCGCGCCTCACGCCGCTTGGCGCGTTTCTGCGCCGCACTTCACTGGACGAGCTGCCGCAATTTTTCAATGTATTGATTGGCGACCTGTCCGTGGTCGGGCCACGGCCGCATGCCGTTGCCCACAACGAACAATATCGCTGCCTGATCCCCGGCTACATGCTGCGCCACAAGGTCAAACCCGGCATTACCGGCTGGGCGCAGGTCAATGGCTGGCGCGGCGAAACCGATACCCTGGAGAAGATGCAGAAACGCGTCGATTGCGACCTGGAATACATGCACAACTGGTCGCTTTGGCTAGACCTCAAAATCGTCGCGTTGACGGTCATCAAAGGCTTCTACAACAAAAACGCCTACTAACTAACAAGCACGAGAGCGGTCAAGCCAGCGAACGCATCGCCGACAACTCGGTATTTACCCGCGGCGGCCGCCGGTCGAGATGCAGGGCAATCCACGCGAAGGCCAGCAGCACCATGAACAGCATCGCATTCGAGGGGATCTGCAAATTGAAATCGACGCTGGAATGAATCAGGATGGCGATAATGCCCATGATGCTGGCGAAGGCGAGGCCGCGCATCAGCGGATCGCGCCGCTGATACTGGGCCCGCAACGCGACGACCAGCGACCAGACCACGATGCCGGCCAGCAGGCCCATGCCGATGATGCCGTTCTCGGCCAGGAACTGCACATAATCGTTATGCGCCTCATCGAAGAAGGGCACGATATCGCCGCTGCGATAGCGCGGGAAAGCCACATACCAGGAGCCCGGCCCGCTGCCGAAGGCGGGGTAATCGGCGACCAGGTTCAGGCCGTACTTGGCCGGCTCGCTGCGTTGCTCGAACGATTCCTCGCCGCCCGGCTGGATGTGTTTCGCCACCGTGGTCTGCTCGATGCGCTGCGCGAGTTTTTCCACACCGAACCAGGAACCGACGATAAACAGGTCGATGGCGATCAGGCTCACCAGCAGCACCACCGTGCCGCGCGCGGCATAACGCGACAGCGCCAGACCGATCACCCCGGCGATCATCAGACTGGAGAAAAACGCGGTGTTGCCCATGCGTGAACGGGTGCTGACCAGCGCGATCACCAACACACACAGCATCAGCCGCAGCCGCATCTTCGGGCTCAGCATCCACTCGATGAGATGCCTGACAAACTGCTTCCAGGTCTGCGCGCGCGTGTCGCGCAAACCGGCGATCAGCAGTCCGATACCAATGGCCAGCGTCATTTCAAGATAACCGGCAAAGTGGTTGCGGTTGGCAAAAGTGGCACTGGCCTGTAAGCCATGCGGAATCGGCATGCCGAACCATACCTGCGTGACCGCACCGAGGTGCATCAGCACTCCGTAAACCGAGAGCCCGAGCGCCCCGAATACCAGTGCATAGGCAAATTGTCTGGCGCGATCGCGCGAGACGACCACCGCCAGGGTGAGGAAAAATGCGCCGGCATAAGCGAGACTTTTCAGCCACGATACGGAGGCGGCATAAGGATCGACCGACAATGCATTCCACGTGCCGACGCCGTCGGGCGCAAGTCCGCCAGCCAAGGCATGCATGCGCGCAGCCTCAGGCGACAGCCACCCCAGCAGTGCGGGAGGGAGAGGAACAAAATACAGCGCCTCATAGAGCAGCCACAAGGCCAGCAACAGCAGATACGCACGCGCCGCGCGCAATGGAGCAGGCGCTTGCGCCGCACCGCGCCACCAAGCCAGCAGCCAGGTCGCAACGAGGGCGAAAACACCCACCTGCAGAATCGCCCAGGCCCAAGGCCGATTGCTACCCAGGGGAATTGGCATCCACATCAGCAAGGCAATCCACGCCCAGAACAGGAAAGGTTCAAGCCACCAGGACCGTGCGCGATGGTTGCGGGAGCTTCGTTTGTTTATGGGGGGCATGGGTCGGTGTGAGGATAGGCGGATCAAGTTGTGGATGGACTGGGTCCCAGCCTGCGCTGGGACGACAAGAATCAGGTCTGGTTATGAAATGGACTGGGTCAGAGTTCTCGTCGAAATGACGGGTAATTGAAATGCAATCCTCATTAAATGCCGTGCGTCGTCCCAGCACAGGCTGGGACCCAGCCCCGTCCAAGCAAACGGGACCACGGCCCGCATGCATCATAATTAATTGACCACCAAAACGCGGCCCAACAAAAAAGGCGGGCGGTCTTTCGACCACCCGCCTTTCCGATTATTGCTTAACTTACTTGGGGCTGGCTGTACCGCCACCTGCACCGCCGCTGCCGCCGGTGGTTGTGGTGGTGCCCGTGCCGGAACCGACGGTACCCGTAGACGGCGGGGTTCCGCTTGGCGCTTGCGAGGCCGCGGTGACGGCGGCGGCAATCGCCGGGTTATCCAGCGAGGTCATGGCTGCGGCCAGCACGGCTGCTGCCGGGGAGCCTTGCGCGCGCAGGGCGGCGGGAACACCGCTGGCCGGAACGCGCTGAATGGCGCCGGACGGCGTGGTGATCACACCTTGACCAGCCGACAGGACGACAGTTTGACCGCCGAAGCTGAAACTGACTTGTCCATCCGTCACGCTGACGGCGACAACATTGCCATCTACCGTGATATTCGTGTCGGTACCGCGGATGCCGATGGTGGCGCCGGCTGCACGATAGGCCACTTGCTGCGGACGGGCTTTACCAATCAGGCCGGTAACGGCACGCATGCCACCCTGGAGCAGAGAGATCAGCACATTGCTCTTGCCGGCATCGGTGCGGTCATAAACGTAAGTGGTAACGACGAGGCGCGAATTTGCCGCCAGTGCCGCGACTTGCCCATCTTCAAAACGGAGCACGGCGGAAGATGCAGCGCCGGTGGAAACGGTTTCACCCTGATTCACGCTGTCACCCTTGCGCAGGATGCGGGCGGTACCGCCAGCGGGTGTGGCTTGCGCGGTGCCACTCAATTCGAACACCGTGGCTGCCTGCGCCGCAGCGAGTTCAGCGACGCAAAACAGCGCCGCGCCAAACCACAACGAGATAACCTTACTGATTGACATTTTCATGTTGAATTCCTTTTTTGTCCCCAAACGTGAACTGTACTGTAAACCCTAACCTTACCCGAAGGCAATGTCAGGAGGCCAAACTTCGCTGGCACCTGCTCTTTGCCAGTTGTCCCGCTGTGTTCTCCAACTTGTTTTCTACACCTTTTTGCGCGCCGGCCGATAGACTGCACACTACCGCCAACCTGCCACGCCGCTCCGCAATGCCAAATACCTTGTCCGCGTAACGCTGCTGCGCATTTGTTGCCATTTGTATCACCGCCGGCTGAAGCGTTGGCGGCATTTCATCCCAAAGCGCGAAGCCTAAATCCGTTACCGCCAGCTGCACTTCCGGCTCCCAGGGTCCCAGACGCGCCGCATTTTCCAGCGACTGGTACAGCACCTTGTCCACCTGCCCCGCCTGATACTTGCTCAAGGCCAAATTGACCCAAGCGTATGCAGAAACCGGTCTTGCCACCACCGCCGCAGAAAACGCATCGATCGCCTGTTGCTGCACCGACTGCGCCGCCGAAGATCCAACGGACAACTCCGCCTCCGCAACCGCCACCGGCGTCAACAACAATGCACCGGACTGCTCCATCAACTCGGGATTGCGCGGATCCATCCCGCGCGCTGCGCTCAACTCGGCATAAACGGCATTCCGTTCACTAACTGTTGGCAACACACCCGACTGCAAAAAACTATCCTGCCATTCCACTTTTGCCGCCAGCGCATCGGCCGCTATCGCATTGGCCATTCCCCAGCGGGCTGCAATCACTGCGGCGACTACCAACAGCATCACCGTTAACAACACCACAGCAGGCCCCTTACGACCGACGATGCTGGGCACCACACTCATACTCTGCTGGCGCTACCACAACGAGATGTCGCCCCGGCGAAGGCCGGGGCCCAATTTACGTAAATTGGATCCCGGCCTTCGCCGGGATGACAGTGTTTTTTTTCGCTTGCCTCAACATCGACCAGCACCTGTAGCCGCGATGAAGCGCAGCGTAATCGAGGTTGGTCGATCGACGGAGGCATCCCCCGGATTGCGCTTCGCTTCATCCGGGCTACGGTGGTGTGGACCCTAGGCACGCTTGGCGGCCTTGTCTTCATGGCCGTAGCCATAGGCGTAGCCCTTGTAGCCCCGATAGCCGCGATAGCGTCCATAGCCGCTGTATTCGCCGTAATATTTTTCCGCACGCTCCAGATCGAGCTGGTTCAGCACCACGCCCAGCAGGGGCGCATTGGCCATGGCCAGGCGGCGAATACCGCCGCGCGCCAGCGGGTAAGGCGTGGAATCGGCCTTGACCACATAGATCACGGTGCTGGCCAGTTGCGAGAGCACCACGGCATCGCTCACCAGCTGCACCGGCGGGGAATCGATCACGATGATATCGAACGCTTCCCTGAGTTTTTCCAGCACCGCGGCAAATTTTTCCGAGGAAAGCAACTCCAACGGGTTGGGTGGAATGAAACCAGCAGACAGGATATGGAAACCGCCCTGCTCATGCTTGATGATACATTCGCTGACCTGTGCAACCCCTGATACCAGATTGGAAAGCCCCGGCGAATCCTTGGTCTGGCCGATCAGGCGGCCCACCTTGGGGCGGCGCATATCGGCGTCGATCAGCAGCACACGCTTGACCTGGGCCAAGGCGCAGGCAAGGTTGAAGGAAACCGTGGTCTTGCCCTCGGACGGCACCGAGGAGGTGACGACAATCACTTTCTTCGGGCTGTCGAGCGCGCTCATCAGCACACTGGTGCGCAGGGTGCGAATGGATTCCGAAAACAGCGACTGGTTGTCGTTGAGGAAGGCCATCTCCGACTTGGTGCTTTTCTTGCCCACGCCCACCATCTTTTGCAGATAGCCCAACATCGGCAGGCCCAGCCGATGTTCCACTTCACCCGCTGTATTGATGGTGTTGCTGATGCGGTCGGCCAGCAGCGAAAGCAGGATGCCGATCAACAATGCGACCGCCGAGGTGATGGCAAGAATCTGCCCTTTTTTCGGTGCATAGGGAAGGCTGGGAACAATCGCAGGATCGACGATCCGCGCAATCGTCGATTGGAGATCGCCGCCTACATTGGTTTCCTTGGCGCGATTGCCGAACATATCGTAAAGCTGCTTGTTGGCCTGCGCCTCGCGCTCCAGCACACCCAACTGGAATTCCTTGCGGTTCATGCCTTGAATTTCAGACTTGCTCTGGCCCAGCGCGCGTTCGATCGCCTGCTCATTGGATTTGGCGATCTCGTATTCCTTGGTGACCCCTGATACAACGGATTCAATCTGTTTCTTGACGTTGTCGCGAGCTGCATTCAGCTCGGCCGTCGCCTGCACCATCTTCGGATGCTCTGGTCCGTAGCGCTTGGCTGCATCCGCAACTTTTGCCTCCGTCTCGGCCTCTTTCAGCTTAAAGCTTTGGACGGTGGGGTGCCTGAGAACCGCCGGAATGGACTCATAATTTGCGGCACCGCGTCCCTGCTTCACAGCTTGCACCTGATTATAGAGCGCCTCAGCCTCGGCACGCTTGGTACGCGCGGACACCAGATTGGAGGTCGCTTCTTCCAGTGCCCTGGCTGCGCCGGAAAGTACCAAACCCTTGGCATCGACAATGCGCTCGCGCTCGCGGTAATCCTGCAACGCTTTCTCGGAACCTTCCAGCTTGGTGCGCAGATCGCCCATGCGCTCGGTCAGCCATGCGCTGGCTTTTTGCGTCATGGCCACGCGGGCTTCCAGATCGCTTTCGATATACAACTCCGCCAGCGCATTCGGGACCTTGGCGGACAGCTCCCTATCGTAGGCGGTAAAGCTAATGGTAACCAACTGGCTGTTGCGAATGGGCTGCACCTGCAACTCGTTCATGAATCTGCCGATTGCGGTTTTCAGCACGGCTTCCTCGGAAGGCGGGTTGGCAGAGCGAAACCAATTGCCCGGCATCCAGGGACTGCTTTGCTCCTGGCGCGGATCGAAATCCGGGTGCTTGTCCAGCCCCAGCTTTTGAACGACTTTGCGGGCCAACTCATAGGATTTCAGGATTTCCACCTGGGTCTGGTAATACTCGCGATTGCTGTTCCCCATCGCGCTGTAAACTTCTTCGATGGAAATGACCTTGGATTTGTTTTGCTCGATCATGATCGTCGCCGTCGAGCGGTAGCTCGGCTTCATGGCATAAACGACCAGGGTAGTCAGCAGGGCAACCAGCATCACCAAGCCGAACAGGCTCCATTTGCGCTTGGCGATGGAGCGCCAGTATTCAACCAGATCAAGCGTATCAGTAGCCTGAGCTTGCGGCGTAAAGCCGTCCAACAAGCTCGGCGTTACGGGCGGGTTGAAGGTGCGGTCATTCATTAGAAGAAGCTTTCTTCAACAGTGATGATATCGCCGGGTCTTACCGGCGAATCCAGGCCTATACGCTGGGGGATGCCTTTGACATCGTCTTCGCGGATGACGTTGATCTTCTCTTTCGAGGCGCGCTCCTTGAAGCCGCCGGCAATCGAGATGGCCTTGCGCACCGTCAAGCCCGGCGTATAGGGATAGCCGCCCGGCTTATCGACCATGCCATTGACGAAAAAATTGCGATACTCTTGGATCGTCACCGTCACCTGCGGGTTCAGAAGATAGCGTCCGGTAAGACCCTTGGTAATGAAGTCCTCGAGCTCACCAACCGTCATGCCGCGCACGCGAATCTCGCCCAGGTAGGGGAAGGACAAGGTGCCAGCATCGGACAGACGCACCTTCTCACGCTTCAGATCATCCTCACCGATGACCTGCACGGAAATGACATCGCCCACACCCAGTTTATAGGTGGACAGTTCGGGTGCGGCCGCGGAAGCGCTCGCCCATTGGAATGCTGCAAACAGCAGCACCGAAAATGCCACAAGACCCGGCCACACTTTGAATCGCTTCGCTACATTCATCGCGAACAACCTTAATCAGAAACAATAAAGAGCTTCGTCAGCGGGAATACACCAACGAAGCCCTGAGAGTGCGATAGGCGCCCTTTTGGCGGGCTTATTTTGAAATCTAAAATCTTTTTACGGCTTTGTCGGGTTAGGCGGTGAAGCTACTAACCCGACCTACCATTACTGAACTCAGTTACCTCGTAGGTTGGGTTAGGCGCGTTCTCTGCGCCGTAACCCAACAACTCCAACCTGACGCAAAGCGCCAAGGTTGCCGCCGGGTTTGTCGGGTTACGCGATGAAGCCGCTAACCCGACCTACCACTTCCGTCATCTCAGCCCCATTCAAATTGGGAAAGTGTTCCTTACAGCGTTGCCGCAATAGTGAACATATAAACGTTTTTCTTGTAATCAAACACGCTGATGTTCGAATCGCGCTTGGTGTGCGCAATTTCGCCACTCAAGGTCAAGCCTGGCAACAGTTTGTAGCCGAGCTTCAGGCCAATGCTGTTGATCTTGTCGTTACGATCAAATCCATCGTAACGGTCGTCGGCATGCGAGTACGTTACACCCGAGATGATGCGCGAGGTCCAGGCATGGTTCCAAGTAACGCCATAGCGTTTCTCGAGAATGAAATCACCCAGGCCGGTGGCTTCAACGAAGGTTTTGGAGGTGAAGAGATCAACCGTTGAATAGGTCAGCGGCGCCCAGCGAACATTGGCTTCCCAGCCGGTGCCCGAATAGTCTTTGAGCAGCGGGGAATCGAAGTCTTTGCGGATCTGGCCAACCTTGATGGTACCGCTGGTCAAGGCGGTGGCATCCCAGGTTAGGCCAGCGAGAAAGCGTTTTTCCTTGCTATCAAACAGCGATGCGGGCGACTCGTAATCAAACTTGTCCTGCCGCGCCTCAAACACCAGGGAGGTCTTGGGCGCCACGCGAATGAAGAAGCGCGCGGCGGCGAGATTGTTGCTACGATCGCTCAGGAAGGTGGTGGCACGATTGTTGACGTAGTGCCGTTTGTAGGTACCGCCTTCGACTTCCACACGCCCAAGCGCGCCATTGGCACCGTAGGCAAAGAGTGCATTTGCCCCGGTGTTCTCGTATTTATCAGGTTCGGTGCTAACGCTACGGTCCGTGCTGCCGCGCGGGTCATGCCCATGCACGTATAGAGCGCCCAAGCGGAAGCCCAGGCTGCTGGCGGGGGCCATCTCCGCCGTCGCAGCCAGGCGTTGGTCGCGATAGTCATCATCGTGGCTGGTGATATAGGTGCCAAGCTTGGCGTCGTAATCGATCGCAAGTTGGCCAACTTCGCCCCGGGTCAGCAGCTTGAAGCCTGGGTTGATGATGGTGAAATTGCTGCTAGTCTTGTTGGCACTGCTAAGGAACATATTATCGTCCCTACCGAAAGTCAGGTTGCCATAGGGGTAGAACACAACCCCATCAGCGACTTCCACGCCGCGCGGACCTTCTGTCTTGGCTTCGCCGCCGCCAATTTCATAGGTCGGTTTGACCGGTGTCGACAGTACTTGCGCAGCTGCATTGAAACCGGTACCCGCCAGAATTGCGCCACCTACCATTAGAGCCAAGCTCTTCTTTTTCATAGTTAAATCCCCAATTTTCCATTAAAACTTACGTGAAACTTACGCCGGATTATAGCCCATTGACCAAGTAGCCATGGCGACCATTTACGTCAAAAAACTATTAAATCACCAACCGAACGAAAGAATTCGATATTTTTAAAGCGCTGGGAAAGTAGCCGCCCCTGATTTTGCGTGAATAGCACCGGCAAAGATCGTGAATATGTAACAGACGATTTCCGCGATCGCTGGATTTTACGCAGATTGGGGTTGCACTACTGTTAGCCACCGCACATTGCCCCTTCAAAGCAGCCTACGATGTTACTTGGCAGCGAGGGACGAGTCAATGAAACTACCCTACTTGAGGGGGTAGGTTTTGCATTGGCACAACGCCTGCTAGGGCAAGTCGTGTATTCTGCTGGCGACGCAAAAACAATAAAAAACAACAAAACTCATTCGGGACCAGACTTTTATGAGCGACGCACTCAACCAAGACGCAAAAATCTACATCGCCGGCCATCGGGGCCTGGTGGGCTCCGCCATCGAGCGGGCATTGCGGGCCGGCGGCTATCAGCGCATCGTTACCCGTACGCATGCGGAACTGGAACTGACCGACGAGGCCGCCGTGGCCCGCTTTTTCGCGCAGGAACGCCCGGACTTTGTGGTGCTGGCTGCCGCCAAGGTGGGCGGCATCATGGCCAATGAAACGATGCCGGCCGAATTCATCTTCTCCAACCTGGCGATCCAGGCCAATGTGATTGACCAGGCCTGGAAACACGGGGTCAAGCGCCTGCTGTTCCTGGGCTCCAGTTGCATTTACCCGCGCGACTGCCCGCAGCCCATCAAAGAGGAGTATTTCCTGACCGGGCCGCTGGAAGAAACCAACCGCCCCTATGCCATCGCCAAGATCGCCGGGGTGGAGATGTGCTCGGCCTACAACCGCCAATACGGCACCCGCTTCATGGGGGTGATGCCGACCAATCTGTACGGCATCGGCGACAATTTCGACTTGAATACCTCGCATGTGATGCCGGCGCTGATCCGCAAGGCGCATATCGCCAAGACCGAGGGCCACGACACCCTGCCGGCCTGGGGCACCGGCGCCCCGCGCCGCGAGTTCCTGATGAGCGACGATCTGGCCGAGGCCTGCCTGATGCTGCTGGAGAAGGACTGGGAAGCGGTTTCGGCGATTTTCCCGAACCCGCGCCTGCCGCTGATCAATATCGGCTGCGGCGAGGATGTGACCATCAAGGAATTGACCGAGCTGGTGGCCAGGACGGTCGGGTTCACGGGCAAGATTGCCTGGGATCATTCCAAGCCGGATGGGACGCCACGCAAGCTGCTGGATGTGTCGCACATCAATGCGCTGGGGTGGAAGCAGAAGATTCCGCTTGAGCGGGGAGTCGCGGAGACTTATCGGCATTTTCTTGAAGTGACCCAATAGACTTTCTGCACAAGCCTGACAGTCGCCACAAACTAAACGCATTGCGTGACTCCATTGCCGTTTTCAGAACGCGGGGTGATCAAAGCAAATGGCAAGCGTAAAACATAACATCTTCGCTAATTTATCGGGCAACGCATGGACGGCCTTGATGGGCTTCCTGTTCGTCCCGGTCTATCTGCATTTCCTTGGTGCTGAAGGTTTTGGCCTCATCGGCTTCTTCACGACAATTTCGGGGATTGTTTCGCTCATGGACGCCGGCTTTGGCGGCGCCGCCAATCGCCAATTTGCGCGGCTAGATCTAACGGCGCAGCGCGACTGTGTCGCCGCTCGCAGCCTTGCCCGCTCGCTCGAATGGTTATTTTGGGGAGCAGCCTTCATACTTGGAGGTATCATTATCGCAATAGCACCATTTATTGCATCGAGATGGCTGCATACGCAGTACATGGGTGACAAAGCAGTGACAGACGTACTGCGTTTGATGGGGGTGACCATCATCATCCAATTCCCCATTGCGTTTTACAACGGTTGCCTGATGGGGTTACAAAAACAAGTGCGACTAAACGTACTTGGCGCTACCATCGCCACACTTCGCGGTGTCGGGGGGTCATTAGTCCTTTGGCTGGTTTCACCCACCGCGTTAGCTTTTTTTATATCGCAACTCATTGTCACGCTCGTCAATGTCGTTGCAGCAAGACAAATGCTGTGGCACGCGCTTCCCAAAACGAATGAGCCGGCAGCGTTCTCATTACTGCGACTCCGCGAAATCGGGCATTTTGCACTTGGGCTAATGGGCACCAATGTTTTCAGTTTGGCACTAGGTCAACTGGACAAAATAATTCTGTCCACCTTGCTGACACTCGAAAATTTTGGTCACTATATGCTCGCGACGTCAATGAGCATCCTGGTTCTGAGAGTAGCCGGTCCGGTTTATAACGCCGCGTACCCAAGAATGACGGAACTCGTCGCCAGACATGAATCTGAAAAGTTCTACGCTTTCTATCGCCGCAGCACTCAACTGGTGACACTTGTCGTCGTGCCCTTCGCGTTACTACTTGCTTTCTTCAGCAAAGAACTGTTGACACTGTGGACACACGACGCCGGCATTGGGGCTGAAGTGCAGTGGACTCAAACCTGGCTTGTTCTATCCACTACTTTGTCCGGCATCATGTGCATAAACGGCGCGACTTTGCTGGCGCATGGAAACTTCTCGAAATCATTTCGCGCCACCCTGGTAGTAGCGCTACTGATATTCCCAACAACATATTTTTTGACCAAGTCATCAGGCATTGAAGGTGCAGCGGTAGCCTCGCTACTTCTCTCCATCGTTAATCAGTCTTTGCTGCTGAATGCGGTACGCCAATTTTTGCCCGCGCAACTGATTCGGGACTGGCTAGTCCATGCAATTGCCATTCCAGTTGGCGCATGTGCGACCGTTTATGCGCTGATGACCTGGTATTTGCGTCACGAGTCATCGCCCAACTTGACTTGGCAATCCATAATCCCAATAGCTCTCGCGTACGCAGCCAGTCTTGTGTTCGTTGGTCTCTTGCTTAAAACAACGCGGCACGAATTGTTTGCGATACTCCGCGCCCGCACTGCCTAAAGCCAATTTCGCTGAGCCTAACCATAAAACCGATGGCTACAAATATCGACTATCGGCTCTACTATGCGGCCCAATCAGGGGGGCACGGCGGTAATCGCAGGGTAATGCAATTACTGGATTTTTTTTCCCGGAACGAGTTTCGATGCAAAACAGTTCTTGACCGGCTTGGCGGCGGCACTATAGCCGACAAGGTTGCCGACGTGCTTCGCGGATTGGTGCCATCTGCTGAAGCACCAATAAGGCGATACGGAAGCCTTCGCGGACTTCGCAGGTACGGTCTGGTCAAAAATCTCAAGAGGAATTTAGCAGTAACTGCAAACACCCTATACCTATTCGATGCGTTCGTTTGCGGATACGAAGTGCTATTCGACTCGATTCGAAAACAGGGTGGAAAAATCCTGGTATTTCCGCACAACACCGATTCGCTTTCACGCGGCGTTATGCACCCCTTTACCGGTGCGCCCGCGCCGAAATGGGCCGCAGACGAAATGGCGGCGTTGCGCAAAGCGGATCTGGTTTGCTGTATCAGCCGGGAAGAGCAATGGCTACTGTCTCTTTACGGCATTCAGGCAGCCTTCCTGCCTTATGATCCGGTCCTGCAAGTTCGCCAGCGACTACTGGAACTTCGGCGACAAAGGGCGAGTTCGACCAAGAATTGCGTGCTGATTCTAGGCACCGCAAAAAATCTTCCCACCTTTGACGGCATGCGCGCCTTGCTGGAACGCAGCGGCGATATCACCCAAGCCGCAGGTAAACGCGAAGTTGTCCTGCTTGGATACGGGACCGAAAAACTGGCAAATATCGCAGCCTGCAATTACTCATCCATAAAAATCATGGGTGGCGTTAGCGATGACGTGCTGGAAAGTTATCTATTGTCAGCAAATGTCTGCCTCGTTTACCAGGCAGGTACTTCCGGAATGCTGACCAGGGTTCAAGAACTTCTGTATTGCGGCGTGCCGGTAATCGCCAATCATATTGCTGCGCGGTCATTTATGAATGCTCCGGGAGTATTCGCAGCAGAGTCCATTGACGGCATGATTGAACAACTGGAAAAATTTCAACCTGAGGACTTCGTCCCCCCGGTGCCACCTGTGGCGTTGGAAAGCGAATTATTGAAGAGAATCCACCGTCTGAATAGTCAATAAATTCGACAAGGTTGGCGCCTGGGATAATTTAACTTTTCGATGCTACCAAGGCAAGGTCCCGCAAACACAGACTGCTCCCCAACGACAACCGTCATTCATATCCGGCAAGATAATCTGCCTCCCGTATTCCGAAAGTAAGCCTTGAATTCAGGAAATGAAAACAGCGACATTGCCGGCTACCAACCGCCGAATGCGCAATTGCCACAAGCGATTGACGGCGAAGAATGGCCTGAGGCCAAACTGCAGCACCTCGGCGCCTGCCCAATATGCAACGGCGAAAAACGCGAATTGCTTCATGAAAACCTGACCGACAAAATATTTTTTTGCGCGCCGGGAAAATGGAACCTGCATCAATGTCTTGATTGCAAGGCCGCATATCTGGATCCGAGACCATCATCGGACTCGATTGAATTGGCATATCAAAACTACCATACTCACGATTCGGCACCGCGGGCTTCATCGGCGTCGATATCGATGTTAAGGCGCGCCCAAAGAGCCATTGCAAATGGTTATCGCAACTGGAAGTACGGCTCCAATTATCAACCAGCATTCAGGCTTGGTGCATTTGTTGCCTATTTTTTCCCGGGAGTAAAGCGAGTACTTGACCTGGATTTCCGACTGATGCCCAAGGCATGGCCGGGCGCAAAGCTACTTGATGTCGGCTTCGGCAACGGCGCTTTTCTCGAAATGGCGCTTGCTGCCGGATGGGACTGTGCAGGAGTCGACATGGATCCCATAGTTGTCGGCAATGCGAAGGCGAAGGGACTAAACGTCCGAATGGGGAGCATAGATGCCTTTGCCGATTATTCCGAACAATTTGATGTCATCACCATCAGCCACGTCGTAGAACACCTGTATAGCCCGATTGATGCGCTTCGATTGGCCTATACGCTTCTGAAGCCGGGGGGGCGCCTATGGCTCGACACCCCGAATATCGAAAGCCTCGGCCACGCGCGCTATGGCAGGCACTGGCGCGGGCTTGAGCCACCTCGGCACTTGGTGATTTTCGGACCTAAGTCCATCAGACTAGCCATGGAACAAGCAGGGTTCAGCACCTGGCAAGAAATTAATCGCGCCGAAATGACACAGCCCATGTTTGTGGCCAGCGAACAACTTCAACGCGGCACATACCCATTGAGCGTTTCCCCAAAAAAGGCGGACTGGTCAACAAGGCTGTTAGCGTTTAGAGCCCGGTTTTCGGTCCGGCACGGGGAGTATCTAACCTTGATCGCGAACAAGCCAACACGGCTTGATTAAATGATCCGCGACGGCCGGGACTGAAACCGGCATTATTTTGCAAATTCGGCGCAGTGCCAATATCCGTTGACGTTTTGAATAATCACTTGATCAGAAAAGTGTTGTTTTCCAGTGTGCCAATGCGGCGCAACTCACTCAGCAGGGCCAAATATTTCCTGGTTCCCAGCAATTTGAACAAGAGGGAAAAAATGCGCTCAAGAATTTTCCTCTTCCCGCTCACATTGCGCATGTCCGAGATTTTTACATTGGTAAATTTTGAATTTTTGTTCAGCAATCCCTTCTTTTTCAACAGCCGGTAGAAATGACCGGATTCCGAAAACGGGCTCGGTACCTCATCGCGCACGATGAGCGTCGCAAATAACCTCCGATGCAGCTTGTTAATCGTCAGCCCGTCGTCAAAATAGTTGAACCGGTACGGCGTATTCATCTTCTTCTCAACATGGCCGGCGGCAAGAACCTCTGCTTTATAGCTTGAGTACAACTCTGCACATTCAGGATGTGTTTGCTGGTTAATGTTCTTGTTTGCAAAAAGGCTGTTTGCAATCCCGTCCTTCTCATTCAAATCGATATTTGAAAAGTGAATGAATTTCAAGCTGCTTTCATTTACCAGGAAGCTGCCATCAAGGCCCTTGGCAAAACGACGTTCGTGCAAATTCCAATAGGCAACGTTTGCGCCGGGGTCCCGGCAAATTTCAAGTTGTTCACCAAAAAAGCCGGTTACCAAATTGACCCATTTTTGGTCGACGCAAAGATCCCGGCAGGTATCGTAAAAGCATTGCTCCAATAACACTTTCGCCCACCAATCTACAAAAGCCATACCGCTGGAATCGTTTTTGATGGCGATAAAGCCCAGGTTAAAATCGCCTGCAAACAGGAACAGACTCAAATCAACGGCATGACCTCTTTCTGGAGGCGCCAGCTGGTTCTCTGCAATGTCGAGCAAATGCGGTGTCACCACGATTGATTTCAAATTCAGCTGCTTTTCGAGCCATCCAAAATTTTCGAATATCTTGAGGTCAGGGTCCAAATACACGGCACTCCCGTAACCCTCGATGCTGAAGATGTGCCGAAATATAAAAGGCTTCAAGGCGGTAGAAAATTCGACAACGTCGTATTTGAATGCCATTTCCTCAAAGCGGGGAACACCCAATTTTCGGCAGTCCACCACACTGCCCTTCAACGCCATCGGGATTTCTTCGTCGCTATCAAAGCCGTCAACAACGAAGCAGCAAAACTTGACGTCGCCGCAATGCGCCTTCACCGAATTGAACAGCACAGTTACAAGGCTCAAATAATTCCTTGCTGCGATCGTAAAGAAAAATGTTGAATCGGCCATTGGAGCTTCCCGTTCTTCACAGTATTGAGTCAAAATCCATTCACACTTCGCGATACGCGCCAACCGACCCAATGAGACAAGGCGGGTTTTCGCATGAATAATACGCGAAAGAATTAGCCGGAATGGCGAAAAGAGCGCCACACACTTCCGGCAGCGAGCATGAATTGGCGACCGTTCAAGATGCTTGCTACCCTCTTCGTTTGTGACGGGGGCCGCAATGTAGGGCAAAATACGCGCTGCGTCCAGAATTGATTGCGCGCCAATTGGAAAGCTGGCTATCTTGACCGCTATAAATATGCCGGCCTCATAATTGACCCTGGGGAATGGCGGCAAGATTCAAATTGATTATCGCTATTAGACAGTCGATCGGCTGTTGCTCAGCAAATAACCCGCAAACCTTTTACGAAATCCGGCTGGCACATTTCTGTCAACCGCATTGCGCCATATTGCCCCCATAAACATAACTGCCATGTTCATCTCGAAAGCAAAGTTACTGTCAACAGCAAAAAGCCTGTTTCGGGCTGCCGGTCTGGAAGTCAGTTATGCCCGCAGCGCAGCGACCGAGCCAAACATACTTCGGCAGTTGTTTCGGGACCCTGAAATCGCCTTTGTCCTGGATGTCGGCGCCAATACAGGCCAATATGGCCGACTGGTGCGCCGCTCCGGCTATCGCGGTTCAATTGTCTCCTTTGAACCACTTAAGTCTGCTCATGACAAATTGGTACGCACCGCAGCGGCAGATGCAAATTGGAAAGTGGCGGAGAGAGCTGCGCTCGGCGCAAAAGCAGCCCTCACCACCATCAACGTCGCCGGCAACTCGGTCAGCAGCTCATTGCTGCCGATGAATGCCCAACATATTGCCGCAGCGCCACATTCCGCCCAGGTTGGCACAGAGGAAGTTGAAGTTTTGGCGTTAGATGATTGCATCGATCAATACATAAAAGAGGCCGGCAGGGGCTTGCTGAAAATCGACACACAAGGTTACGAAATGGAGGTGCTGCGCGGCGCCCATCAAACCTTAACCAGTCGAATAAAAATCGTGCAGACCGAATTGTCGCTTGTCGAGTTATATGAAGGCCAGCCGCTGATGCTGGATGTATGCAACTTGCTGAAGCAGTATGGTTTCGGACTGCGCGATATCATTCCCGGCTTTAAGGATCCCGCTAGCGGAAAATTGCTTCAGCTTGATGGAATTTTTTCCAAGAATTAATGACCAGTACTATGACCTGGCGACGCGAACAAGCCAGCGAATGCCCGCTATTTAAAGCTATGCCGTTGGCGCTCAATCACCTGCACGTTCACTACCTTCAAATGGCCGAGGGCAATCTGCAGCTTTTCGGTATCAAACCTTGAGCCACGCGCGCGAAATTCCAGATTCGGCAATCCAGTCTCCGGAAGGCGCCACTTATCGGCCGCAACTCGATGGCGTTCGTGCGGCTGCAATCGGTTTTGTGCTGCTTTCCCATTTTGGCCCTTCATATTCCCGATGGTTACCGGGGGGCAATATTGGCGTACGCATCTTCTTCGTGCTGAGCGGCTTCCTGATTACAGGGATCCTGCTTCGACTCAATGCTGTCGCACATCAGGGCTCGGGCCCGAAATTCCTCCTGCGGCAATTTTTTGTCAGACGTGTACTGCGCATATTTCCCGTTTACTTTCTGGTGTTATTCATCGCACTTATCTGCGGCGAAGTAATGACCGGAGTGCTGCCCTGGCTCGCAACATTCACAGGAAACTGGTACATGGTCTTGCACAACAAGAGCATGGGTGCAATGTCACCTTTCTGGACGGTGGCTGTTGAAGAGCAATTTTATTTGCTGTGGCCCTGGGTTGTATTGTTCATACCTGCACGCCATTTGCTCGTCGTGCTGCTTGCCATGGTCTTGTCCGGCTTCGGCATTCGAATCATTGGCGCCTTCGCCGATGTCCCATTCCTTTTTCTGTATTGCAGTACTTTCACGGCCATGGATGCACTTGGCCTTGGCGGCCTCCTCGCTTACAGCTTTCACTTCCATGATGCACCCTTGATGCGAAAGTGGCTCTTGGTCGGCGGGAAGATCGGCCTGGCAGCATCCGCACTTTGTTATGCAGCCAAAATGGCATGGCCAACACAGTCATTGGTGTTCCATTTTTCTGAAATTGCTGCCGCATTGGCGGCCTTGTGGTTGATTGCCGGTGCGTACAGCGGATTTAGCGGCGCTCTGGGCGCAGTTCTCTCCTGGCAACCGGTAGTCTTTATAGGCAAGATCAGCTACGGCATTTATGCCTATCACATGGTTATCTATTCCGTACTGGCCAGCACTCTGCTTGCCTTGGGTTTGGACCCTAACAATATGAAGACGGAGCGGTTTGTTTGCCAAATAATATTGTCCATTCTTGTTCCGGCAATTTCCTGGCGATATATGGAAAAGCCAATTAACAGCTTAAAACGCCATTTTCCATACGGTAGGTAGAACCCACCGGGAGCCGGGATATAGGAACTGACTAGCAATGTTCATTTTCAAAAAGTCAGCTCCGCATCGCCCGGTAACCCAAAAAAATTGGATATGCACCTTACAATAGTGAATTACCGACCTTAATGCGGGCATGCATCATGTTGAGATATACGATTTTTCTGATGCCATTTAGTGCAAGGGCAATCGCATACCGGCTGGCATTTTCAATTTGATGAAATGTTGAAGCAATCGCACTTTGATGGATAGGCATCGATACGCGCGCCGCAAAAAAAGCAGTACTAACCGCCGCACCTGTAGAAAGTCGAAATTTAGTGTCGCAAAATAATATGCAGACTCGGGCGTGCACAAGGCTTGTAATCGTAGACCCACACGTCTCAGGCCACCATTCGGCATATATACGCAGAATTGTTGAGGGCGCGATTGCGCGCGGCATGAAGTGCCTGGTAATTACCTCGGATGACCCCGCCGAGAACCTGGAATTTTTAAGACTCAAAAACGTTGCCGGGGCGCGCCTTGAATGGGCCGTTGAAAAACTCCGACTGCCGGATTCAACCAGCACCGCCAGCATTTCCCTTCTATACCGACAATTTGTTTTCTGGAGGTACTTCCGCAGAGCGACAAAACGCCGCCTCAACCCCGCACGGGACTGTGTCCTGCTTCCGTACCTCGATGACTGCAGTTATGCAATTGCATTGCTCGGCACTCCATTCGGATCAGCGCCCTGGGCCGGCATTTCAATGCGGGCCATCTTTCACTTCCCCGAAGTTGGAATAAAAGGTGCCCCCGGCGCCATGTCACCAGACATGCAGAAATATTTCTTTGAACGACTTGCGCGCGATCCCTATCTGTTGCGGTTGTTTTTCATTGACGAGACTATCCTGACCTGCCCTACCATGGCCGCCGAACTTCGCAGCAAGAGCAGGTACCTGCCCGACCCGTCGGAACTGCCAATCCGAATCCAGATGAATGCGGCAAGGGAGCAACTTGGCCTAGGGCAGCAAAACAAGGTCATTCTCATGTATGGCGCAATATCCCAGCGAAAGGGCTTTGCGCGTTTGCTGAATGTACTGGCATCACCAGACCTTTCCAATGACGTAATCGCGCTTGTAGTGGGCCAATTCGACAATGGTTGCCGGGAGGCACTTTGCCGCTGGCTCGAAGAAGACATTGGACGCAGCCGCCGCATCGTGTTCAAGGACCGCTACGTCAGCAGCACAGAAGAGGCGCAATGTTTAAACGCCTGCGATATGGTTTGGTTGGCATACGAGAGCCACCTGACAATGAGTGGAGTCTTGGTGCAGGCGGGTTTGTACCGAAAACCGGTGTTGGGCACCGATGCCGGCCTGATCGGCTGGTATATCACCCATCGCAAGGTTGGCGTTACCTTGGCGTCAAGCACTGTCGCGGAAACAGTTTCGATGATTTCGCAACTTGCCGCTCAACCGGATGCGCTAGAACAATTCGGGGCAAACGGCGACAATACATTCAAGAATAATACCGTCGAAAATTTCCAAGCTGCCCTCTTCGGTAAAATCAACGCCACCTATCCAAGCAGCGAACCGTTTGCGTAACCCATAAGCGTGCCATGCCCCTTCCATCGAACTCTCAAAGCATTGCCCCGCCTTCAAAGTCGCAGGCATTCTTGTTTGCATTAAGCCTAGCCGGCTACCCACTAATTGCAATTTTTCCGGTCGTCTTCGGCGTCGACACACAACTCTTCACGATTCCCTATCGTGCCGCCGTGCTGGCGCTTTCAATGTTTGCACTTTTCTTCATGGTGCGAAGTGGTGCAAAAGTTTTTGCGGGCAAATTCTGGATCGCGTTCACCATCTTCTGGCTGCTTTACTCCGCGCGCATAGGCTATGAGACTCTATTTACGCAGCACGATTTGGGTTTTGCACCCATCGACTATGTGCTCATTACCTATGGCGTAACCTTGATACCCGCGACTATTTTTGCGTTCCCGCCCAACATCTGGACGCTTGAACGGGCGCGGCAACTTACGTTCTTCATGGCGGTTGCCGGCTTGATCGGCAACCTGGCCACGGGTTGGGAAAATATTGCCCTGGAACAGGCCGTGCGATTCAATACGGAAGCGTTGAACGCGGTGAGTGTCGCGGCGCTCGGTTCAATTGCGGTACTGATCGGCCTCAGCAATATCATCGCGGACCCGCAGCCGACAGGACGCAACGTCGTCTATAAAACACTGATCCGAACAATTTATTTTCTGGGCATTGTGTTGGGCCTGGTGACCATCTACCTGTCCGGTTCGCGAGGGCCGTTGATCGCAACCGGAATTTCAGCAATGCTGCTGCTGTGGATCTCCTCCCGCGAGAACCTTCGAAAAGCGGCGATCCTGGCCTTGATTTTTATCGCAATCACGACAGCGGTGCTGGTGTACGGCGAAACGATCAGCAGCGGCGCGCTGTTTACGCGCTTGAGTAGCATTGCCACTCTGGAAGATCAGTCCGATACGACCCGACTGGAACTTTGGCAGGACGGGACGATCCAGTTTCTGGAGAGCCCGATAGTGGGCAGCGGATTGGAAGAAAAAAATTCCCAGTTTTATCCACACAATATTCCGCTTGAGGCCTTCATGGCCACCGGTCTCATCGGCGGAACCTGCTGGTTGATCATGCTGGTCATGGCGCTGATCAGCGCCTTGAGACTTCTTAAACTCCCAGCGCAATATTCGTGGATTGGCGTTATTTTCATTCACCTTTCCCTGATGTCATTGCTGGCCGGAAGCCTATGGGCCTCGGCGAGTCTGACGCATTTGATGCTGGCCTCTATGGCGCTATATTTCGCCAGCACGCGAACCGCCTCGGCGCTGGCATTGCCGCCTTCGCCACGTCGCCTCCGGACGTTTCCATAAGTTATGTGCGGACTTCTCGGCGTCATCGGCGCAAATCGACAAGCGAATCCTGCCGCACTCGATGCCGCGCTCGATTTGCTCTCTCACCGTGGCCCCGATGACCGGGGCACGTTTTCGCTGCCGGCAATATGGCTAGGGCACCGCCGTCTATCTATTATTGACCTCACGGCTGCAGGTCACCAGCCAATGATCGACCCGGAGTCGGGCTGCACCATCATCTTCAATGGCGAGATATACAACTACCTTGAACTGAAAGCGGAACTTCAGCAGTGCGGGCACGTATTCCACACTTCAAGCGATACTGAAGTGCTTATCAAGGCCTATCTGGAGTGGAAGGAAAGTTGTCTTTCCAGGTTAAACGGGATGTGGGCCTTTGCCATTTGGGATCCACGTCGCAACGAAGTTTTTCTTGCGCGCGACCGATTCGGCGTCAAGCCGCTTTACTACACAGAACATGAAGGTTGTATCAGCTTCGCATCCGAACCAAAAGCACTTTTGCAACTGTACCCCGCCCTACGAACCGTCAATCGACGCGCGCTATATCGCTTTATTGCCTATGGCGAACTTTATACGGAGAACGAATCCTTTTACAGCGGGATTCATCTCTTGCCGCCTGCGAGTTTTGCTGTCGTGGCCACCGGCAATCCGAGTGTGACCCCGCAACCATTCTGGTCACTCAAGCCTGAAGTGGTGACAGACTGGCCAAAACGGGACCCGCTTGCAGAGTTCTCTGCTTTGTTCGAAAGTGCGGTCAACCTGCGCCTGCGGAGCGATGTGCCCGTAGGCCTATCACTTTCCGGCGGCATTGACTCTTCTGCAATCCTGAGCCCGATGGCAGCAGCACTAGGCACAAACCTGACCTGCCTGACGACAGTATATGGTCGACGGGCAGAGGCTGAATTCGGCTGGGCCACAATGGCAGCGGCGGCGCGCAATGCCCATTTAGTGCCTGTCGAAGCCCCGCATGGAGACTGGCTGAACACGATGACGCCCATCGCTTGGCATATGGATGCGCCGGGTTATTCTCCGGCCGTGTACCCCACATGGAAAGTCATGGGAGCGGCAAAAAATATGCATATCCCCGTCATGCTTGAGGGACAAGGCGCGGATGAAGCCTTTGCGGGCTATGCGCAGTACGCGGCCATTTTCTTGCTCTCAATGCTGAAGCGCGGGCAATTGCTCAAATTCGCGAGGCAGCATCGCAAACTTAAACGGACATTTCCGGGAAACACTTTGATGCTCTGGATGCTGCGTGAATCCCTTCCATCGGCATTTCGATTTTATCGGCGCCGACAAGGCGGTGAAAATTTATTGCGCCAGGACGCATTTGATAGCGCCGCAAAGGCTGAATCCAAAGCCGCGCGCCTCAACCCCTCGAAAAGCAGTTCCCTTCTCACGAAACGGCTTTATAGCGACTACACCAGGACGATCTTGCCCGGCCTGCTTCACTATGGCGACGCCATCAGCATGGGGCAATCCATAGAATCGCGATTGCCATTCATGGACTATCGGCTGGCCGAGTGGATTTTTTCAGCGCCGGACAATCTCAAAATTAACGAGGGTTCAACTAAAGTCATCCTGCGCGAATACCTGAACAAGATTGGGCTCAAATCAATCGCACAGCGTCGCGACAAGCAAGGCTACCGAACGCCCGTTGTACAGTGGCTTATCGATAATCGTGGCGCCTTGGCCAAAGAAATTTTGCTTGCCCCGAATTCGCGAATTCTTGAATACTGCGGCGAGGATGCCATTTCAAATTTAATCGAGCGTCATGTAAACGGAACAGCGGTACAAGGTGACAATCTCTACAAACTCGTCTCTACCGAATTCTGGTTGCGGACTTGTATTAATGTGAGTGGCGCACCAACGCAGCAAAACTATGCACAGTGAATTACCTTCGATCGCTTTCTTTGCGTACAAAAGACCTCAACATACGGAACGCACAATTCGGTCGCTCCTGCGTTGTAAAGGTGCCGACGACTTTCGGCTACATATATTTTGCGACGGCGCCAAGACAGAAAAAGATGAGCCATTCGTTAGCGAAACCAGGACGATATTAAAAAGTCTGCTCGGCACCAGGGCAACATACTCTTTCAGGGAAACTAATGCTGGTTTAGCCCGGTCAGTCATTGCCGGTGTTTCTGAGCTCGTAAGTACTTCTGGAAGTGTGATTGTCGTTGAAGATGACTTGGAGCTCCATCCTCGGTTCTTAGAGTTTATGCAAGGCGCACTTACCACCTATCGTGACAATGAAAAAATCATGCAAGTATCGGGATTTCTTTTGCCGACGGATAATTTGATTTCTACCTCGACCTGCAATTTTCTTCCGTTCACTTCTTCATGGGGCTGGGCTACATGGGAACGTGCATGGCGCATGTTTGATGAGAAAGCCATGGGTTGGGAAGCGCTGTCAACTGACACGGCCCTGAAAAATAAATTCAATCTAGAAAACACGTTGGACTATTCGACCATGCTGCGAGACCAGATGGAAGGCAAAATTGATTCTTGGGCTATCCGCTGGTATTGGAGCGTTTTTAAGAACGACGGACTCGTCGCTTACCCCCCAGTTAATCTCGTGACGAACCATGGATTCGACGGTTCAGGTACACATGGCCGCTGGCTTGCTAAGCGCATTACCAAATCTCAACCACTAGTTTCCAACCAAAGTATTACGTTTCCTCCAGTGCCGGAATTTTCAGGCAGCCTTTATCATTCAATTGTTTGCCGATTGAAACGGCACGCATCAATTCGAAGCAGATTTTTCTTCAGGCTTCCCTATAAAGCGTTACTTTTGGCAATTACCTCAGTAAAAAAATTTACGTCGCGGGGCCGGTAAAACCAGCGCAACAACTAAAAAAATCATTTGGCAAAATATAACCAATTCAATATTGATCGATCAAACTTGTGAAGTCTTTCCTTTCATACCTACTAATTGCACCGTTCGAAATTACGCGGCGCTATCGCAATTGGGCATACCAAAAGCGATTTGAAAACTTAGCGAAAATAGGCGCCGGCACCGAATTGCTCGAAGGTTCACAAATCCTTAACGCGCAGCGGATTTCTAGTGCGATTAGTATCGGTGAGAATTCCGTACTTCGTGGTGAGTTATTTGTATTTGGCCATGGTGGAGAAATTCGGATTGGTGACTGGTGTTATGTAGGCGCAAATAGCCGAATTTGGTCCTCCTCATCGATTCAAATTGGCAATCGAGTGTTGATTGCCCATGGCGTGAATATCCATGACAACAATAGCCATCCTATCGACGCTGATGACCGCCATCGGCATTTTGTAGCGATTAAGACTGATCGCCATCCATCAAGTGGCCTCTCGTTCGCTTCAGCCCCAATCATTATCGAGGACGACGTCTGGATAGGTTTTAACGTCATTGTTTTGAAGGGCGTGCGAATTGGTAAGGGATCAGTAATTGCTGCCGGAAGTCTAGTTACGGACAATATTCCTCCAAACAGCCTCTTTGTTGGTGACAAAGTCATAAAGACAATTAACCTAAAGTCATGATGAATGAATGCCGCTGAGAAATACTCCAAGATGCCCGAGAATCCCCTGTCATGGGAACAGGCAGTTCGTTGGCTGCTGGACCAGGACGAACACCGTGAGCTCTCGAAGGCCTGCTACTACGACTCGTCCGCGATTGTTGCCGCGCGCAGATACGAGCAGAGCGAGGAGTGGAAATCCATTCGGCTGCTTATCCCGACCGTACCGGGCCGCGCACTTGATATTGGCGCCGGTCGTGGCATCGCGAGTTACGCTCTCGCTAAAGCAGGCTGGGATGTGGTCGCCGTCGAGCCTGATCCAAGCGATCTGGTCGGTGCAGGCGCGATCCGTTCATTGTCGGCAGAAGCACCCTTGCAAATACAGATTGTGGAGCAGTATGGAGAGAAGCTTCCGCTGGATGCGGAAAGTTTCGACCTCGTTTTCGCAAGACAATCCCTGCATCATGCGCATGACCTTGAGGCGTTGGTGAAAGAAGCATTCCGAGTGCTGAAACCGGGTGGCGTGTTCGTCGCGGTCCGCGAACATGTGGTGAATTCCGAAAAGGATCTTCCGGCATTCTTTGATCGGCACCCCTTGCACCATAAATACGGGGGCGAGAACGCGTATCGATTGTCACGCTATCTCTCGGCACTTCGCCATGCAGGGCTACGGCCTGACGGGGTTTGGGGCCCATTCGATAGCCCGATAAATTACGCGCCATTTACCTCTCAGGAATTGCAGCGCGAGATGCAGCAACGCGCCCACAAAGTACCGGTGCTCGGCATGCTTAGCGGCATTCTGAATGTGAACTGGATTTTTCGCGTGGTTTGTCGCATTGCATCCCGTTGGGATCAAAGCCCCGGCCGCCTCTACTCGTTTTGTGCAAGGAAACCACTGTGACAGCGGCGGTT
>Ga0209131_1000128_pt1 | contig 54562 bp, 54 predicted proteins | sample GraSoi_2013_40cm_FD_185826 | JGI IMG/M metagenome (GOLD analysis project Ga0209131, IMG submission 185826) | Grasslands soil microbial communities from the Angelo Coastal Reserve, California, USA - Sample 9_17_2013_40cm (SPAdes) (version 2) | ecosystem: Environmental > Terrestrial > Soil >...
ACTCTCCGAAACCAGCTTCCAGTCCTTGATCGCGGCGAGGAGCGGGATCGCCTGGCGGATCCTTTCCTTCGTCAATCCGGAGGCGCCGGCCTTGAAATCGACCCTCAGTGGATCGTCGATCAGCGCCAGGCGACGGTCGCCGAGATCAAGCGTCTGGCCAAGGGCCGCCAGCGGCATCAACAGGCCGAGGACAAGCAGCAATCGATTCATTTCGGTCCTCCCCAGGATGCGGACGGAGGATTCTACTTGTGCTGCTTCTTCGACTCCAGATAATGCAACGGCCCGCCGCGGAACGGGGCGAAGCCGGTGCCGAAGATGAGGCCCGCGTCCACGAGCTCGGCGTCGGCCACGACTTTGTCGGCGAGCGCCGCCTGCGCTTCGGTCAAGTAGGGCTCGATGAGCGATTCGACGAGCGCCTGGTCGTAGGCGTCGGGCTGGCCTTTCACCGGCTTGCCGTTCTCGTAGCGGTAGATTCCCTGCCCGGTCTTCTTGCCGAGGTGGCCGAGCGCCACCTTGTTCGCAAGCACCTGGGGGATGTCGGCTTCCGAGCTGCCGGGCTTGGCGAGCGACTTGCCGGCGGCGAGACAGATGTCGAGCCCCACCGTGTCGGCGAGCTCGGCCGGCCCCATCGGCATGCCGAAATCCTCCATGGCGCGGTCCAGGGTCTCCGGCCGCACGCCTTCGTCGAGCATGCGGAACGCGTTCTGCATGTAAGGCCCGAGCACGCGGTTCACCAGGAACCCCGGCGCATCCTTTACCGGCAGCGGCAGCTTGTCGATCTGGCGGACGAAGGCGGCGGCTTTGCGAGCCACCTCCGCATTGGTTTTTTCGCCGGCCACGACTTCCACGAGTTGCAATTGAGGAACCGGGTTGAAAAAATGAATTCCCACCAGACGCGAAGGTTCCTTGAGCGCAGTGGCGATGTCGGCGAGCTTCAAGCTCGAGGTGTTGCTCGCGAGGATCGCGTCCGGCTTCGCGCGCGCTTCGAGCTTCGCGAACAGCTGGCGTTTCGCCTCGAGGTTCTCGAAGATCGCCTCGATGATCACGTCGGCGCGCGCCGCGCCCGCGCCGGAGACGTCGGGAATCAGCCGGTCCAGCGCGTCGCGCACCCGCCGCGGGTCGCGCAGGCGGCGCTCGAAGAGCTTCGCCGAGCGCTTGATCGCCGGCGCGATGCGCTCGGGTGCGGTGTCCTGCAGGGTCACCGTCAATCCGCGCATCGCGCAGATCGCGGCGATATCGCCGCCCATGACGCCGGCGCCGACCACGTGGACATGGCGCGCCTCGAACTGAGAGCCCTTGCCCGCGGCCTTCAGGCGCTCCTGGAGGAAGAAGATGCGGATCAGGTTGGCGGTGGTCGGGTGCGCGAACAGCGCCTTGATCGAGGCCGCCGGATCTTCGGGCGCGATGAACGGATTGCCGTCGTATCGCTTCCAGAGCTCGAGGATCGCGTAGGGCGCCGGGTAGTGCTCCTTCTTCGCCCTTTTCGCCACCTGCTTGCGCGCCTGGGAGACGAACACGCCTTTCAGCAACGGAGAAAGCATCAATGCGTTTACCATCGAAAGTTTCCTTGGCGACGGCGATTCCAGCGTAACCATGCGCGCCGCGTTCTCCAGGATGCGCAGCGGCACCGCCTGGTCGACCAGGCCCATGCGCTTCGCGCGCCGCGCGTCGACGGATTTTCCGGTGAGCATCATGTCGAAGGCCGCGGCGGGGCCGACGAGCTTCGGCAGCCACTGCACGCCGTGCCAGGCCGGCATGATTCCGAGCATCACCTCCGGAAACATGAATCGCACCTTCGGGTCCTCGAGCGCCACGCGGTAGCGGCAGGCGAGCGAGAGCTCGAGACCGCCGCCCACGCAGAAGCCGTTGATCATCGCGGTGGTGGGGAAGGGGAGGTCGTGCAGCTCCTGGAACACATCCCAGCCCAGGCGCACGAAATCGAGCGCTTCCTCGGGCGACTTGAAGCGCGTGAACTCCTCGACGTCGGCGCCGGCGATGAAGCCGTCCTTCGCCGAGCGGATCACCAGGCCTTTGGGGCTCGACGCCTTTATTTCCTTGAGCGCCGACGAGAGCTGGGTCAGCGCGTCGCGGGAAAACGTGTTCGCCGATTCGCCCTGCTTGTCGAAGGTGAGCCAGGCGAGCCCCTGGCGGTCGGTTTCCCAGCGCCAGTGCCTGCCGAGCGTCTTTACCGGGCTGTCGAATGCCGCGCGTTCCATGGTCCCGCCCTCAGAAAGCTTCTACAAGCATGGCGCCGCCCAGCCCGCCGCCGATGCAGATCGATGCAATTCCGCGTTTTGCAGAATTTGCCCTTAGAGTTTTTAAGAGATGAAGAACAATGCGGGCGCCGGAGGCACCCACCGGGTGGCCGAGGGCGATGGCGCCGCCGTCCACGTTCAGCTTTTCTTCGTCCAGAGCGCCGAGCGCGCCGTCGAGCCCGAGCTCTTCCCGGCAGTACTTGTCGTCCTTCCAGGCCGCGAGGCAGCCCAGCACCTGCGCGGCGAAGGCCTCGTTGATCTCCCAGTAGTCGAGATCGTTCAGCCCGAAGCCGTGGCGCTTGAGGATCGGCGTGGCGGCGTGCACCGGACCGAGCCCCATCTGCGCCGGGTCGAGCCCGGCCCACTGGGAGTCGACGATGCGGCCAACGGGTTCCAGATTGTATTTTTGAACGGCGGTCTCGGAAGCGAGGATCAGCCACGCCGCGCCGTCGGTGATCTGCGAGCTGTTGCCGGCCGTGACGTTGCCGTATTTGCGGTCGAAGAAGGGCTTGAGCTTCGCGAGGTTCTGGATCGATGCGTCGCGCCGCACGCCGTCGTCGAGCGAGTAGGTGTTGCCCTTCGCGTCGTAGAGCGCCTCGACCTCGCCGCCGCCGGGCGCGAGCGTCCCCGCGTCCTGGGCCCTGGCGACTTTCAAATGACTTTTCACGGAGAAAGCGTCCATCTGCTCCCGGGTGATGCCGAAGCGGTAGGCGAGGTTCTCGGCGGTCTGGCCCATCAGCAGGCCGACCATCGGATCGGTAAGGCCCTTCATGATGCCGATGACCGGAGCGAGCAGGGACTTCAGAGGAAGTTTTGTAAATCTGGAAAGTTTTTGACCGGCAGAGCGGGAAGCGGCCAGGTCTGAGAACCACAGAACCATCTTCTCCGAGTACAGGAGCGGGGCGCGCGAGAGCGCGTCGACGCCGCCGGCGAGCACCAGGCTCGAGCGCCCGGCGAGGATGTTGTTGATGCCCGAATCGAGCGCCTGCATGCCGGAGGCGCAGTTGCGCATCACGGTCCAGCCCGGCACCTTCTGCCCGCAGCCCATGCGCAGCGCCGCGACCCGGCCGATGTTCACCTCGTCGACCGAGGGCGCGGCGCAGCCGAGGATCACTTCGTCGAGCTCGGTCGGGGCGAATTTCTGCCGGGCGAGGAGGGTGCGCCCCGCCTGCGTCGCGAGGTCGCTGGCGGCGAAGGGGCCCGGGCGGTTCTTCGACTTGAGGAACGGCGTCCTGGCGCCGTCGACGATGTAGACCGATTTCGTGTCCATCAGGCGGCCTTCGCTTTGAGGATCGCTTCGGAAGAGAGCTTCTGCAGCGCCTCCGCGCGGCCGAAATCCTGCGGGAAATCGTCGACCTTGATGACGTTCCTTCGCAGGGCTTCTCTGCGGTGCCATTTCTGCAGTTCTTCAGCGCTCAGGATGCCGAGCTCATGCGCCGTCGCGGCGGTGTCGACGTCCGGCCGGCTCTCCAGCCGGCCGCTCTTCATCGCCCCGCGCAGCTTCCGGTCGATCGGCTCGCAGGCGAGGTCGGCGAGGAACGCGGCCTCGAGCACGCAGGTGGCGTCGGCCTCGTTCTTCGATACGAACACGCCCGCCGTGAGCCGGTCGCGCGCGGCGCCCGGCTCGAGCACGAGCTTCGCGCACTCGCGGTTGCGCGCGTCGAGCGGCGGCCGGAACGGCATCCCGCGCGGCAGCAGCGTCCAGCGCAGCAGCGTGGCGAGCGCCTTCACCGGGAAGTTCGAGAGGATCTGGTCGATCGCCTGCTGCGCGTCGTACAGCGCGTCGCGCACCGACCAGCGCAGGAGCGGCAGGTCCTCCTTGATGCGGCCCTGGTCCTCGTAGTGCTTGAGGGTCGCGGAGACGAGATACATCATCGAGAGCACGTCGCCCAGCCGGCCGGAGATCTTCTCCTTGCGCTTCAGCGCCCCGCCCATCGCGAGCATCGAGACGTCGGCGAGGAAAGCAAAGGCGGCCGAAAGCCTGGATACATGCCGGTAATAGTGGCGGACGTCAGGAGATGCATTTTTCGGATAAGGCGCAAAAGCCGAATTCGCCAGCCCGAGAACCCAGGCGCGGATGCCGTTCGAGAGGCTGTGGCCGATGTGGGATGTGAACGCGTCGTCGAACTCGATCGACGCCTCGGCGCCCTGCATTTCCTTGGCGGCCCGCATCTCGCGCAGCACATACGGGTGGCAGCGGATCGCGCCCTGGCCGAAGATGATCAGCGTGCGGGTGAGGATGTTGGCGCCTTCGACCGTGATGCCGACCGGGAGCACCTGGTAGCCGCGCCCGACCCAGTTGTTCGGGCCGAGGCAGATGCCCTTGCCGCCGTGGATGTCCATCGCATCGTTGACGCACAGGCGGGCGCGCTCGGTCATGTGGTACTTGGCGATGGCCGAGATCACCGAGGGCTTCTCGCCCGCGTCGACGCAGCCGGCGGTCATTACGCGCGTGGCTTCCATCAGATAGGCGTTGGCGGCGATGCGGCCCAGCGCTTCCTCCACGCCTTCGAGCTTGCCGATCGGCGTGCGGAACTGCTGGCGTACGCGCGCATAGGCGCCGGTGACGCGCGCAAGCGCCTGCGCGCCGCCGACCGAGGACGCCGGCAGCGAGATCGAGCGTCCCGCCGCGAGGCAGTTCATCAGCATCATCCAGCCCTTGCCCGCGTATTCGCGCCCGCCGATGATCCAGTCGATCGGCATGAAGACGTCCTTGCCGGAATTGGGGCCGTTCTGGAAGACGCCATTGAGCGGCAGGTGGCGCCTGCCGATGTTCACGCCCGCGGTGCTGGTTGGAACGAGCGCGCATGTGATGCCAAGATCTTTTTCGCTTCCCAGCAGGCCCTCGGGATCGTAAAGGCGAAATGCAAGGCCTAGAAGCGTCGCCACCGGACCGAGGGTGATGTAGCGCTTGTCCCAGGTGACGCGCATGCCGAGCGCCTCCTTGCCTTGCCAGATCCCTTTGCACACCACGCCGTAGTCGGGAATCGAGGCGGCATCGGAGCCGGCCTCCGGGCTGGTCAGGGCGAAGCAGGGAATCTCGAGGCCCTTCGCGAGGCGCGGCAGGTAATGGTTCTTCTGCTCGTCGGTGCCGTAGTGCAGCAGCAGCTCGGCCGGTCCCAGCGAGTTGGGCACCATCACCGTGACCGCCGCGGCGTTCGAGCGCGAAGAGAGCTTCGTGATCACCGCCGAATGCGCGAGCGCGCTGAAGCCCATCCCGCCGTACTTCTTCGGGATGATCATGCCGAGGAAGCCCTGGTCCTTGATGTATTGCCACACGCGCGGCGGCAGGTCGTAGCGCTCGTGGGTGATCTCCCAGTCGTCGCACATCGCGCACAGCTCGTTCACCGGGCCGTCGACGAACGCCTGCTCCTCGGCGGAGAGGCGCGGCGCCGGGGTCGCGAGCAGCTTGTCCCAGTCGGGCCGGCCGGAAAACAGATCGCCGTCCCACCATACCGTGCCCGCGTCGATCGCCTCTTTCTCGGTCTGCGACATGTCCGGAAGGATGCGGCGGTAGACCGCCAGGATGCGGTCCGTGATGAGCTTTCTTCTCAGGAGCGGGACATTGATGGCAAGCGCAACGACCGCGAACGCGCCATAGAGAACAATCGTTGTTGAAAAACTAAGTTCAAGGCCCGGCCAGAGAAGAAGGAGGGCGGCCACAAGGGTCCATCCGTAGAGCGGCGCGCGGAAATAGCCGAGCACCAGGAATGCCGCGACGACTCCGAGGATCCATCCGAGCATGGCCATCTCCTAAGCTGCTTTCTTCACGGTTTGCTTCAGCGGCGCGCCCAATCCCGCGGCGAGGAAGGCGGTGAGGCGATCCTCGAGCAGCCGCGCGTCGTAGCGGTCTTCCGGCTTGCAGCCGGCGATGAGCTGCACGGTGTCGGTCGCCGCGAGCGTGTAGGCGAGCGTGCCGAACATGAAATGCATGCGCCACACCAGCTCCTCGCGCGCCATGTGCGGCAGCGCGCGCTCGAGCGCCGACTTGTAGCGCTCCATGGTCGGGGCGTAGAGCTGGCCGATCAGCACGCGGATCGGCTTGGTGGGCTCGGTGTAGGTGCGTCCGAGCAGGCGGATGAAATTGCGCCCGCCGCCTTTCGCGTCCTCCATGTGGCGCAGGCTCGGGCCGACGAAGGCGCGGATGATGGCTTCGGGAGCAAGGGGGCGTCCCTCGCTCTCCAGGCGATCGAGCTCGGCGATCCGCGCGGTGTTCATCGGATCGAGCTTGCGGCGGAACAGGGCCTCGATCAGCGCGTCCTTGGAGCCGAAGTGGTAGTTCACGGCGGCGAGGTTCACGCCGGCGCGCGAGGTGAGCAGGCGCATGGAGGTGCCTTCGAAGCCGTGCAGCATGAACAGCTCCTCGGCGACATCGAGAATGCGGGTGCGGGTTTCGTGCTGAGGCTTGTGCTGAGGCTTCACGGCGCGGAGGGACATGACGGACCCGGAGACTCGAATGAGATATTCAAACGAACGTTTGAATAATAGTCGCGCCGTCGCGCGGGCGTCAAGACTATTTCGCGGCTGTCACTTTCCCGAAACGGAGACGGCCTTGCGGATGAAGGCCTTCTTGTCGTCCTTGTCCTCGATCTCGTCGGCCAGCAGCAGGTAGAGCTCGGCCTCGTCCTTCGCCTTCATCGCGGCGCGCTTGACCACCACGCGCGCGACCGCGCCGATGTGCTCGGCGAGGCGGCGCTCGGCGCGCTCCAGGATCGGCAGCGGAAAACGGCTCGCCGCGAGCGCGGTCGGCGGATTCGTCATCCCGTCGGAAACCGGCTGGGAGGTCGGGCGCGACGCGTCGGAGAAGCGCTTCTCGAACGCCGCTCGCGTCTTGGGATCGCCGATCTCGGCGGCGAGCGCGGGGATGAGCTCGGCCTGGGTGGCAGCCTTCTTCGCGGCTTTTTTCACCACCACGCTGGCGATCGGGCCGAGATGCTGCGCGAGCGCGGTCTCGAGATCCTTCAGGAGCGCCGGGTCGAAGGCGGGCGCGGCCGGCGGCGGGGGCGGCGCGACCGGCGGCCGGTGCATGACCAGCGTCTTGGCGAAATCCTCCTGGGGCACCGGCGCCTGGGGCGCGGCGAGCGGAGACCTGGAGAGGACCAGGGTCTTTTCGAAATCCATGGGGCCGGGCTCCCTGGCCTTCGCCTTCGGCTTCGTGGCTTTCGGTGGCCTCATGCCCAGGAGGGCCTCGCGCCACTCCGTCACCGATTGCGGCCGCTGGTCCTCGTGCGGCGCGAGCGCCCAGTCGATGGCGGCGAGGAGCTCGGCGCCGTAGAGGTCGCGGTCGCCGGTATTGAGCGCCGGCGGCATGGTGTCCTCGCGCACACGTGCGACCGCCTCGTGCGGGCGGTTGCCGGTGATGATCCAGTAAAGGACACCGCCGAGCGCGTACAGGTCGCTCCAGGGGCCCTGGTTGCCGGTCGCGTGGTACTGCTCGAACGGCGCGTAGCCGGGCGAGACGATGGCCGTGCGCTCCGCGGCCTGCATCCGCGCGGAACCGAAGTCGAGCAGCACCGGCGTGTCGTCCTCGCGCACGTAGATGTTGCCGGGCTTGATGTCCCGATGCGTATAGCCCGCCTTGTGCACGACCTCCAGGCCCTCGAGCAGGGGCATGAAGAACGCGCGCAGGTGCGCTTCCGGCAGCGGCCGGCGATCCTTGATCCAGTCGGCGAGCGGCGCGCCCTCGACGAACTCCATCACCATGTACGCCGTGCCGTTGGCCTCGAAGAAGCGCATCACCCGCACGATGTTCGGGTGGCGGAACGAGGCGAGGGTGCGCGACTCGTCGAGGAAGCGGCGCTTGCCCCAGCTGAAGCTCTCTGCGGTCTCCTTGGAGCTCGGCGCGATGGTCTGGTCGGCGCTGCGCGAGGCGATCTCGCCCGGCAGGTACTCTTTCAGCGCGACCTGGAGGTTCAGGTTCTCGTCGCGCGCGAGATAGGTCAGCCCGAAGCCACCGACCCCGAGCAGCTTCTCGATGCGGTACTCCTGGAGGCCGTAGCCCCGGGGAAGCTCTTGCGCGGCCATGGATCGTTCCGGAGCGCTTAGCCCTTGTCGATGAGGCTGATGGCTTTCTCGAGGCTGCGGCGCATGCGGTTGAACGCCTGGCCGAGCTGCGACACCTCGTCGCGGCCCTTGTCTGAGAACTCGGAGACTTCAAGCTTGCCTTTCGAGATCTGGTCGGCGGCGCGCGAGAGCAGGGTGATGGGCTGGACGATCATCAGCGTCAGCATCAGGTTCAGGATCACGAAGAGCACCGCGAACACCACGGTGAGCGAGGTCATGAACGTGACGAAGGCGTGGTTGGCGTTGCGGATCGGCAGCTCCATCGGCACCGATACGATCTGCGCGCCGATCACCTCGTTCAGCTGCCAGCCGAAGCCGTTGCTCGTGCCGTAGATCTTGACCATCGCCGGCGGCGCCATCTCGGCGTTGGTATGGCAGCTGAGGCAGTTGGGATCCTTGATCTGGAACGGCCGCGCCAGGTAGAGGGAGCGCCCGGTGGGCGTGTCGCGCATGCCCGAGATCTCTCCCAGGCCGGGCGTGTTGCGGAACGCGTTGACGATGTCGGTTTCCCATTCGACCGCTCGGTTGCGCGGGTTGGTGGGGTTCAGCGCGGCTTCCTTGTACGCGTAGTCGGGATACTTCTTGCGCAGCAGGCTCATGATCTCGGTGGCGCCGAACGCCGGTACGCTCTGCGGCAGGAACTTGTCGGGATCGACCGCGAGGTTCGGCCGCACCTGCGAGACCGTGTAATTGCGCATCGACAGCGAGGCTTCCATCATCACCCCCGCGTTGCGCACCACTTCGTCGCGCGCGTTCTTGTGGAGCAGCTCGTAGGAAACGTAGCCGGTGACGCCGAGGCCGACGATGAAGACGGCGATCAGCACCAGGTTGAATTTCAGTCGCAGACCCATGTTTTCTCCCTTTGCCCTCGAATGTGACTTTCTTCTCGGTCCCGTCTTATACGTACAGGGGCGGGCTTCGGATGAGCTTACATCCGCCGCGGGTATTTTGGGTCAATTGTTGAAATAAAATGCGCGGCTCCCCGCACGGATCATTACAAGATGACGACCCAAGGCCACCATAGCTCAGCGCCGGCGCAACGCGTGCGCGGCAACGAGTGGCGCGTCCTGCGGCTGCTCGCGCCTTACGTGCTGGAGTACAAGTGGCGCGTGGTCATCGCGCTCGCCTGCCTGATCGCCGCCAAGGTCGCCAACGTCGGCGTGCCGCTCATCATGAAGGAGGTCGTCGACGGCCTCGACCCACGGGTCGCGGTTGCCGCGGTGCCGGTGGCGCTGCTCGCGATCTACGGCCTGCTCAGGTTCTCCACCACCCTCTTCGCCGAGCTGCGCGACGTGGTGTTCATCCGCGTCACGCAGCGCGCCATCCGGCGCGTCGCGCTCGGCGTGTTCCGCCATCTGCACAGCCTGTCGCTCAGGTTCCACCTCGACCGCCAGACCGGCGGCATGACGCGCGACATCGAGCGCGGCACGCGCGGCATCTCGACGCTGCTGTCGTATCTGATCTTTTCCATCATTCCGGTGATCCTGGAGTTCGTCCTCGTCGCGGCGGTGCTGGTCGCGAAGTTCGACTGGCGCTTCGCCGCGGTCACCTTCGGCGCGGTGACGGTCTACATCGCCTTCACCGTCGCGATCACCGAATGGCGCATGGAGATCCGCCGGCGCGCCAACGAGCTCGATTCGCGGGCCAACACGCGCGCGGTAGACAGCCTGCTCAACTACGAGACGGTGAAGTACTTCGGCAACGAGGACTTCGAGGCGCGCCGCTACGACGAGCAGCTGACGAAATACGAGGCCGCTGCGACTCGCAACGAGGCCTCGCTCGGCCTGCTGAACATCGGCCAGAGCCTGATCATCGCCATCGCCGTGACGGCCCTGATGCTGCTCGCGGCGGGAGGCGTCGCGAGCGGCAAGTTCACGCTGGGCGACCTGGTGCTGGTGAACGGTCTGCTCATCCAGCTCTACATCCCGCTGAACTTCCTCGGCATGGTGTACCGCGAGATCAAGCAGGCGCTGCTCGACATGGACCGCATGTTCCGCCTGCTCTCCGAGAACCGCGAGGTGGAAGACGAACCCGGCGCGCCCGACCTGCCCGCGGGGCCCGCCGCGGTGGAATTCAAGGAGGTCGATTTTTCGTACGAAAAGGCTCGCCAGATTCTCCACGCCGTGAATTTCTCCATTCCCGCCGGCCATCGCGTAGCGGTGGTCGGCCACTCGGGGTCGGGGAAGTCGACGCTCGCGCGGCTGCTCTACCGTTTCTATGATGTTTCCGGCGGTGCCATATACATAAACGAAAAGGACATCCGCGACGTAAAGCAGAAGAGTCTGCGCGCGGCGATCGGCATCGTGCCGCAGGACACGGTGCTGTTCAACGACACGATCCTCTACAACATCCGCTATGGCCGCCCGGAGGCGGCCGACGCGGAGGTGTTCGACGCGGCGCGCGCGGCGCACATCCACGAGTTCATCGAATCGCTGCCGAAGAAATACGAGACCCCGGTCGGCGAGCGCGGGCTGAAGCTCTCCGGCGGCGAGAAGCAGCGCGTGGCGATCGCGCGCGCCCTGCTCAAGAATCCGCGCATCCTGATCTTCGACGAGGCCACGTCCGCGCTCGACTCGAGGTCCGAAAAGGCCATCCAGGCGGAGCTCGAGCGCATCTCCAAAGGCCGCACCACGCTAGTGATCGCTCACCGCCTTTCGACCGTGATGGACGCCGACCAGATCCTGGTTTTGAGCCACGGCAGCATCGTGGAGCGCGGCAACCATGCTCAACTTCTTGACGCCCAAGGCGAATACGCGCGGATGTGGGCGCTGCAGCAAGAAGAGAACCACGCCAAGGCGATCCTGGAGGAAGTCACGTCGCAGTAAGGGTGGGGTCAAAAAAATCAGCGGCAAAAATCACCCTGTTTCTGTTGCCTCCGCCCGACAAGAGTAATAGTTCACAAAGTTTATAGAAGTAGCTTCCTACTGTCTGATTTGGCTTGCGTTTTTCCCCTGCCGTCGTCTAAACTGCGACCCGTCACATGCGCCATCTGGTGCATGGTTGAACTACAACGCAAACGCTGCACCCAGGGGAAGATCGCCGCAATGTCGCAACACCAGAGAACTCTGCATCCGCTCGAAGGAATCGTCGCTGGCTGCGCGCTTTTCCTCGTGCTCGCTTTAACCGTCGGATTCGCCCAAGCCGCCACCGATACCCGAAGCAAAGCCCGCGCGCAGAAGGTCGTCCTCGCGCAAGGCGGGATGCAGAAGGTCAGCTTCCGCTCCGCGAGCGTCCTCGTGCAGGATGCGGACACGGGCGAAGTCGTGCTCACCAAAAATAGCGACGCGATCGTGCCGATCGCCTCGATCACCAAATTGATGACGGCGATCGTGACGCTCGACCGCGGCGTCGACCTCGAAGAGAGCGTGATGCTCTCCAAAGAGGACGGCGACCGTCTCAAGGGCACGAAGTCGCGCCTGAAACCCGGCGTCGTGCTTACGCGCAACGAGCTGCTGATGCTCGCGCTGATGGCCTCGGAGAACCGCGCCGCCGCCGCGCTCGGACGCAGCTACCCCGAGGGCCGCGAAGCCTTCATCGCCGCCATGAACCAGAAGGCCGTCGAGCTCGGCATGAGCGACAGCCGCTTCGTCGATCCGACCGGGCTCTCCAAGGGCAACGTATCGAGCGCCCGCGACCTCGCCAAGCTGGTGCACGCCGCGCACGGCTACGAGCTGATCCGCGAGTATTCGACGCGCGACCGCGCCACCGTCACCGCGCTCGGCAGGAAGATCAGTTTCCGCAACACCAACGGCCTGGTGCGCAACTCGCACTGGGAAATCGGCCTCTCCAAGACCGGCTACATCAGCGAGGCGGGCCGCTGCCTCGTGATGCGCGTGCGCCTCGCGTCGAAGGATCTGATCGTGGTGCTGCTCGACTCGTGGGGCAAGCAATCGCGCATCGGCGATGCGAACCGCATCCGCAAATGGCTCGAGACCAACGCGAGCCGTCGCAGCAGCAGCTGAAAAGCTAGGCGGCCCTCAAACCGTGAAGGGCGAACAGGCCTTTCCGGTCCATCCACAGCTTCTCCGCGGCGAATCCGGCGCGCGCCGCGATCGCGCGGAATTGCTCCACCGAGTATTTGTACGAATTCTCCGTGTGGATCGTCTCGCCGCGCGCGAACGAGAAGCGGTAGTTCCCCACGTTCACGGCCTGCGCCTCGAGCGACGCGAGGTGCATCTCGATGCGCCCCAGCGGCGCGTTGTAGAAGGCGTAGTGGCGCCAGCGCCGCAGGTCGAAGTCGGCGCCGAGCTCGCGGTTGACCCGCGCCAGCAGATTCAGATTGAAGGCCGCGGTGACGCCCCGGGAATCGTTGTAGGCGGCATGTAGAACGCCGGGATCCTTTTTCAGGTCGACGCCGACCAGCATCGCGCCGTTGCGGCCGACCTGGCCGCGCGTCATGCGCAGAAATCCCTGCGCCTCCTCGGGTGTGAGGTTGCCGATGGTCGAGCCCGGGAAGTAGGCCACCCGCCGCGTTCGCGGGCGCAGCGCCGGAATCTCCAGAGGGCGCGAAAAATCGCCGTTCACCGGCTCGATCCTCAGCCATGGGAATTTGCGCTCGAGGCTGCGCGCCGCGCGTTGCAGCGCCGGCTCGGAGATATCGATCGGCAGGTAGGCGGCCGGCCGCAGCGCGCGGAGCAGCAGCCGCGTCTTGAGGCTCTCGCCGCTGCCGTATTCGATCAGCGCGCAGCCGCGCCCGGCGAAGCGGGCGATCGCGCCGATATTGGCGCGGGTCAGGGCGAGCTCGGCGCGCGTCACGTAATACTCGGGCAGGCGGCAGATGCGCTCGAAGAGCTTGCTGCCGGCCGCGTCGTAGAAATATTTCGGCGGCAGCGTCTTCTGCGGCAGCGAAAGCCCTGCAACGATTTCTTCAAAAAATAGTTTCAGGCGATTCCGATGCGAGACGAGGGCCGGTGTCCGATGTTGCGCGAGATGCGGTCGGCGGTTTCCTTGATGAGCGGGCCCCACGGCACTTTCATGCGGTCTGCGGGGGTGGAGAGCGAGAGGGCGGCGACGAGGTGGCCGCCGTCGTCCCGGATTCCCGCGGCGACGCAGCGCACGCCGATCTCCGCTTCCTCGTTGTCGGTCGCCCAGCCCTGGCGCTGGATGCGCTCGAGGTCGCGCTCCAGCAGCGGCACCCCCGCGAGCGTGTTCTTGGTCTGCGGCGCGAGGCCGGTGCGCTTGGCGTAGTCGCGCAGCCGCGCGAAGCCTTCCTCGAGCAGGAACAGCTTTCCCGCCGCGGTGACGTGCAGCGGCGCGCGCGCTCCGACCACGTGCACGACCCGCATCGCCGAGCGGCCCGACGAGGTGCGCTCGACGTAGACGATCTCGTCGTCGTGGCGCACCGAGAGGTTCACGGTCTCGCCGGTCTGGGCGTGCAGCTCGCGCATCATCGGCAGCGCGAGCTCGCGCACGCTGATGCGCGACTTCACCAGGTTGCCGAGCTCGAGCAGGCGCATTCCCAGGCGGTAGCTGCCCGGCTCGACCCGGTCGACCAGCCGGTCGGCCGAGAGCGCCGAGAGGATGCGGTGCGCCGTCGAGGGATGCAGCTGCGTGTACTGCGAGATCTGCTTCAGGCCGAGCGGCTCCGGGTGCTGCGACAGCACCTCCAGGAGGCGCGTCATGCGCTCGATCACCTGGATGGGATTCTTCTGCTCGTCTCTCGCCGGCATGCGAGGATTTTATCTCACGATGTGAAATGCGTAGAATCTTCGGATGCCCGTCGTCACCAGCATAGAAGACCTGAGGGAGATGTCGAAGCGGCGCATCGCCAAGGCGATCTTCGACTACGTCGACCGCGGCTCGTATTCCGAGGCGACGCTGCGCGCCAACCGCACCGATCTGGAATCGCTCACGCTGCGCCAGCGGGTGGCGATCGACGTCGACCGGCGCTCGACGCGCAGCACCATGCTGGGGCAGGAGGTGTCGATGCCGGTGGCGCTCGCGCCGGTCGGGCTGACGGGGCTCAACTGGGCGAACGGCGAGATGCTCGCGGCGCGCGCCGCCGAGCGCTTCGGCGTCCCCTATACGCTTTCGACGATGTCGATCTGCTCGATCGAGGACGTGGCGGGCGCCGTGACGCGGCCGTTCTGGTTCCAGCTCTACGTGATGCGCGACCGCGGCTTCTCGGGCTCGCTCATCGAGCGCGCCAAGGCCGCGGGCTGCTCGGCGCTGGTGCTCACGCTCGACCTGCAGGTGCAGGGCCAGCGCCACCAGGACCTGAAGAACGGCCTCGCCGTGCCGCCGCGCCTCACCTTCGGAACTTTCATGGACGTGCTCTTCAAGCCCGCCTGGGTATTGAATGTATTGCTTTCAAAAAGAAAATCATTTGGAAATCTGGAAGGGCGCATCCCGAACGCCGACAGCCTCACCACGCTGTCGCACTGGATCGCCGGGCAGTTCGACCCGACGCTGAGCTGGAAAGACGTCGAGTGGGTGAAGAAGCTCTGGGGCGGCAAGATCATCCTCAAGGGAATCCTCGACGCGGAGGACGCGAAGATAGCGGCTTCGACCGGCGTCGAGGCGCTGGTGGTGTCGAACCACGGCGGGCGCCAGCTCGACGGCGCCGCGTCGTCGATCCGCGCCCTGCCGGAAATCGTCGACGCGGTCGGCAGCCGGATGGAAGTGCTGTTCGACGGCGGCATCCGCTCCGGCCAGGACCTGCTGAAGGCGCTCGCGCTGGGCGCGAAAGGCGCGCTGATCGGCCGCGCCTATGCCTACGGGCTGGGCGCGCTGGGCGAGAAAGGCGTCGCCCGCGCGCTGGAGATCATCCGCAACGAGCTCGACGTCAGCATGGCGCTGTGCGGCCTGCGCGACGTGAAGGACGCAAGCCCCGCGATCCTGCGGGCGTAGCGATCGACGCCAGAATCGGCGTTCATAAAATCGGTGCCTGACACCGATTCCGCCCCGATTCCGCCAACTGTCAGGACCGGCCCTGGCGCGCCGCCGCGCGCAGCGCGAAGCGGGCCGGGTCGATCGCCTGCAGCAGCGTCTTCTCGACCGGCGCCGGCTCGCCTTCGAGCCCGGCAGCGATCACCTCTGCGGCAAGGGCGGACCATATGAGGCCGCGAGAGCCGAGCGCGAGCGCGCCGTGGATATTCGCGTCGATCCGGCCCGCGACCGGCAGCCGGTCGCGCGCGACCGACCTGAAGGCCACCCGATTTCTGAATTCACCTCCCGGCACCTTGATCGAGAGAATCCTTTCAAGGCGCTCTATGTTCCCGGCATCGCTTTGCGCGCGCGGTTCAGGATCGTCGTCGTCGATGTCGAAGCTCGCGCCCACTACGCATACCCCGTCGACCGGCGGCAGCACCATCCCGCCGCGCAGCACTACTGCATGCGGAGCCTCAAAGGATTTTTCGGGTAGATAAGTGAGCTGCCCGCGAACGCGGCGCAGGCGCGCGTGGGGAATCCTGTGCAGCGCGTCGTCGGCGGTCGCCAGAACGACGATCCGGTTTTCAGCGATCTTCCCCAGGTCCTGCGCCCGCAATTCCTCGTGAAAAATTCTCTTCAGCCGGCCCCCGCACGCGTCGAGCAGCGCCTGCACCAGCGACTGCGGCTGGATCCAGCCCGCCTGCGGGAACCACAGGCCGCCCGCCGCGACCGGGACTCCGGCGTGCGCCGAAGCTTCCTCGCGCGTCACGAGCTGCGCGTACTCCGGCGGCAGCGCCAGCGCTGCGACGGACGCTCTCTGGGAGATTTCTTCCTTCTCGTTTCTCGCCAGTTGCAGCGCGCCGCAGGCATCCCAGCGCGCTGCCGGAAGCCGCTTCCAGCTCGAAAGAGAAAGAAGAAAAGCCGCCCGGGTGAGCCGGGCGAACAGGCTGTCGTCGGGCGTGACGATAGGATGAAATGTTCCGGCGTGGTTGCCCGAGGCCTCCTGAGCCGGCCCGGCATGCTTCTCGATCAGCGTGACCTCCCAGCCGCGCGCGCACAGGCGCTCGCACACCGCGGCGCCGGCGAGTCCCGCGCCGACGACGGTCGCAGCTCTTGTTTTTACCGGCGGGATTTCATTTCCCTTGCGCACGAGACGGGCGCGAAGCATTTCCCTCTTGAAGCCGAAGCCCGGGTGCTTTTCGACTTCGAAGCCGGTTTCTTCCAGCGCCGCGCGGACCGTCGACGCGACGCTCCAGGTCGCCGCGGTCGCGCCGGGCGCGGCGAGGCGCGAGACGGCGCGCAGCGTCTGCGGCGACCACATCTCCGGATTTTTCGCGGGCGAGAAGCCGTCCAGGTAGATCGCGTCGGCCGCGAGGCGCAGGTCGCGCAGGATTTTGATGTCGGCGAAGAACAGCGTCAGGGTCACGGCTCCGCCTTCGAATACGAGACGGTGCCCTCCCGGCACGAGGATGGGCCAGGATGAATGCAATTCCGCGGCTTCTTCCTTCAGCTCGGGATGGCGCTCGTGAAGCGTCCGGAGGTCTTGCAGGGAGAACGGATGCTTTTCCACCGAAACGAAATGCAGTCGCCGGCAGCGCCGCGGATCGCGGCGCCACGCCTGCCATGTCGCCAGGAAATTTAGCCCGAGGCCGAATCCCGTTTCGAGAATGACGAAAGTTTCGCGCCCGCGCCAGCGTTCCGGAAGCTGATTTCCCTTTAAGAAAACATGATCGGCTTGCGCGAGAGCGCCGGCGGCGCTGTGATAGACGTCGCCGAAGGCTTCGGAGTAGGGCGTGCCTTCCTGGTAGGCCGGACGGGCGGGGACGAGCGGCTGCGGCATGCGCTATTGTGCGTACAACTTCGCTCGAGCCCAAGGAGACCGACATGAGTTCCGCAATTCGGGTGCTTTTCGCCGTGCTGTGCGTCTGCGCCGCGCTCGGCGCGGCCGCCGTGCAAGCTGCGGCCGCCGGGCCCATCGACCCGGTCGGGCCGGACAAGGTGGTCTATCACCTGAGCGCGGGGCTCGAGCAGGCGGGCGACGGCCTGCGCAACATCCGCAATCATCTCGAGGTGAATCCGAAAGCGCAGATCGTGGTGGTGGCGCACGCCCGCGGCGTCGACTACCTGATGAAGGGCGCGAAGGACCCGAACGGCAATCGCTACCAGGACATCGTCGAGAATCTCGCCAATCAGGGCGTGCGCTTCAACGTCTGCGAGATCACGCTGCGCGAGCGCCGGCTCAAGCGCGAGCAGTTCATCGAGGAGGCGAGCTTCGTGCCGTCGGGCGTCGCCGAGATCACGCGGCTGCAGCAGCGCGAGGGCTACGCGTACCTGCGGCCTTGAGGTACATTATCGCGGCACGCACGCAGGAGCCCCGCCGATGAACAAACCCGCCGAACTGAAGCTCGAGACCGTCCCTGCATGGATCGACGGTAGAGCCGTCAACCCCTCCGGACGCTTCGGAGATGTTTTCAATCCCGCCACCGGGCAAGTGACGAAGCGGGTTCCGCTCTGCGATGAATCGCTCATCGACCAGGCGGTCAAGGCCGCGGCGGCAGCGTTTCCCGCCTGGCGCGATACGCCGCCGTTGCGGCGGGCGCGGATCATGCAGAAGTTTCTCGACCTGCTGCAGAAAAACCAGAAGGCGCTGGCGGCCATCGTCACGCAGGAGCACGGCAAGACCCTTCCCGACGCGATGGGCTCGGTGCAGCGCGGCATCGAGGTGGTGGAGTTCGCCTGCGGCATTCCGCATCTGCTGAAGGGCGAGCACTCGGAGAACGTCGGCACGCAGGTCGACACGCACACCGTGCGCCAGCCCGTCGGCGTCTGCGCCGGCATCACGCCGTTCAATTTCCCGGTGATGGTGCCGCTGTGGATGTTCCCGATGGCGATCGCCTGCGGCAACAGCTTCATCCTCAAGCCCTCGGAGAAAGTGCCTTCCGCCTCGGTGCGCATGGCGGAGCTCTTCAGGGAGGCCGGGCTGCCCGACGGCGTCTTCAACGTGGTGCACGGCGACAAGGTCGCCGTCGACGCGCTTTTGAAGAATGAAAACGTAAGTGCGATCTCTTTCGTCGGCTCGACCCCGATCGCGAAGTACATCTACGAGACCTGCGCGAAGGGCGGCAAGCGCGTCCAGGCGCTCGGCGGCGCGAAGAACCACGCCGTGGTGCTGCCCGACGCGGACCTGGAGTTCGCCGCGGACGCGCTGATCGGCGCCGCCTACGGCTCCGCCGGCGAGCGCTGCATGGCGATCAGCGCGGTCGTCGCGGTCGGCTCTTCCGGGGATCCTTTGGTTCGTCTACTCGAGAAAAAGGCGAAAGCGATCAAGATCGGGCCCGGCGACAAGGACGGCGTCGACATGGGGCCGCTGGTCAGCGCTGAGCACAGAAACAAGGTCGCGTCCTTCATAGAATCCGGCAAGAAGGAAGGCGCGAAGGTCGTGCTCGACGGCAGCCAGGCGCCGGTCAAGGAAGGCTACTTCCTCGGCGCCACCCTCTTCGACCACGTGAAGCCCGAGATGGAGGTCTACCGGAACGAGATCTTCGGGCCGGTGCTCATCGTCTTGAGAAAAAATTCTCTAGAAGAAGCGATCGAGCTGGTGAACAAGAATCCCTACGCCAACGGCACGGCGATCTTCACCGAGTCGGGCGGCGCCGCGCGGCGCTTCGAGAACGAGATCCAGGTCGGCATGGTCGGCATCAACGTGCCGATCCCGGTGCCGGTCGCGTTCTACTCGTTCGGCGGCTGGAAGAACTCGCTGTTCGGCGACCTGCACGTGCACGGCGCCGAAGGCGTGAAGTTCTATACGAGGACGAAAGTGGTGACGACGCGCTGGCCCCACCAGGACACCCCCGCGCCCGGGCTGAACATGCCCACGTTGGGATAGGGGCCCGCGTACGCCGCATCTGTAAGCGGTAAAGCGCATCTGTAAAGATTTGTCTGGTTCCTTTTCCGCGGCATTGGTCTTGCGTGTAGTACCGGCGTAGCCGAATCAGGTGGGGAAACGGGCCTCGAAGCGGCAATCCGCCGTCACCGATGTCATCTTCCCGACACTCGAAGACCAACAAGGGAAAAGGGAGACCGGCATGATCAAGCTGAAGATTCTCACCGCGGCGGTGATATTTGCGATCGTTCTCCTCCCGGCCGCATTCGGCGACAAGCAGGCTGACCTGCCGACGCCGGTTGCCGCAAGCAAGTAATTAACCAGTAGGCACGCGCGGAGAATTGCCCCGGCATCCTATGCTAGGGTAGCGGGATGATGATCCGCCTGCTGCAGCGCGTTTTTTTCCTCCTCCTGCTGGCCTCCGCGAGCGCGCAGGCGCAGGACTATCCGTCAAAACCCATCCGCTTCATCGTCCCGCTCACGCCGGGCTCGGGCGCGGACATCGCCGGGCGCATCCTCGCCAAGCACCTGAGCGACGCGTTCAAGCAGCCGATCCTGGTCGAGAACCGGCCGGGCGCGGGCGGGATCATCGGTACGCAGGCGATGCTGGGCGCCGATCCGGACGGCTACGTGGTGGTGGTCCAGTCGGCCTCGCATGCCGCGAACCCGGCGATCTACAAGAGCCTGCCCTACGATCCGCTGAAGGACATCGTCGACGTGGCGATGATCGGCATGACGCCGTACGTGATGATCGCGGCGAAAAGCGGCCAGTACCCGACGCTCAAGTCGCTGATCGACGCGGCGAAGGCGAATCCGGGGCACATTCCGTTCGCCTCCGCCGGCGTGGGCACCTCGACGCACCTCGCGGCCGAGTACGTCCTGCAGACGGCGGGCGTGAAGATGCTGCACATTCCCTACAAAGGCTCGCCCGAGGCGATCCAGGACACGATCGCCGGGCGCACGTCGTTCTACATGGCGCCGCTCGACGCCGCGATCGGCCAGCTGAAGGACGGCAAGATCGCCGCCTTCGGCGTCTCGACGGCGAAGCGCGCGGACATCGTGCCGAGCATCCCGACCCTCGCCGAGCAGGGGCTCGCGAACTACAACCTCGCGCTCTGGTTCGGCATGTGGGCGCGCGCGGGAACGCCGCCGGCGGTGATCCAGAAGCTGAACGCCGGCGTGAACACGGCGCTGCAGAGCAAGGAAGTGGGCGAACAGTTCGGCAGGATCGGCATCGCGCCCACGCCGATGAAGACCGACGAGTTCGCGCGCTTCGTGCGCGAGCAGATGGCGACGTTCCGCAAGATCGCCACCGACGCCAGCATCCAGCCGCAATAAGAAACAAGCGGAAATCGGTGTCAGACACCGATTCTTTTTCGCAGGAACCGAACCATGCGCCCCCTTTTTCTCACTTTGTTTTCTTTCTTTCTCATGAGCTCAAACTCGAACGCGCAGCAGACCCTGGTGCTCGCCACCGCGACGCCCGGCGGCGGCTTCCCGGTCTTCGGCGACGCCTTTGCCTCCGTCCTGAACGCGCAGGAGCCGGCGCTGCGCATCGAGCCGAAGAACACCAAGGGCAGCAGCGAGAACGTGCCGCTGCTCGAGGCCGGCCAGGTCGACCTGGGGCTGGTCGCCGGCGAGCTCGCCACCGTCGCGCTCGCCAAGCCGGGCACCGCGCTTCGCATCGTCACCGCGATGTATTCCTCGCCGGGGATGTTCATCGTGAAGGGCGACAGCCCCTATCGCTCGATCGCCGACCTGAAAGGCAAGCCGGTGGTGCTCGGCACCGAGGGTTCCGGCATCACGGTGCTCGGTCATACCGTTCTGGATACCTTGGGTGTTTCAGTAAATAAAATAATTCTTCAGAAGGCGGCGGACGGACCCCCCATGCTCATGGACGGCCGCGCGGCGGCGGTGTGGGGCGCGGGCGTGGGCTGGCCCGCGTTCGCGGCGATCGCGAAGCAGGGCGGGCGCTTCATCGGCCCCGACGCCGGCGAGATCAAGCGCGTCCTCGCGAAGCAGCCCGCGCTGCAGGCGGTGACCATGCCGGCGAACAGCTATGCGGGGCAGACGCAGCCGCTGACCTCGGTGGGCTCGTGGAGCTACGTCTTCGCGACGGAAAAATTATCCGTGCAGACCGCGTACCTGCTGGCGAAGGCGATTCATCGCGCCGAGCCGCAGCTCGCGGCGCGCCTGGAACAGGCGCGCGAAACGACGATGGCGAACACGCTCGCCGCCGCGCCGCGCCAGGACCTCATCCACCCTGGGGTGCTGAAGTATCTGCGCGAGGCCGGTGTGAAACGCTAGCCGGCGAAGCGGCTTTCGGGCAGGCCTGATACGCCCGGACGCACGGCAAGGACGCTTCCCGCGAGCGGCTGCTTTTCGAAATCGGGTTCCTTCAAGCCCTGCGCGGCGGTCGTGATGTAGAGCGTGTCGAAGCGCGCGCCGCCGAAACAGCAGCAGGTCGGGTTCTGCACCGGCAGCTCGATCACCCGGTCGATTCTTCCCGCGGGCGTATAGCGCACCACGCGCCAGCCGCCGTATTCCGCGTTCCACAGGCAGCCGTCGGCATCGATGCAGGAGCCGTCGGGGGAGCCGGGATTCGCGGCGGCGTCGACGAACACCCCCTCGTTCGACATCTCGCCCGCCTGCGGGTCGTAATCGAAGCTCCAGATCACATCGTGCACGGTATCCGCGAAGTACATCGTGCGGCCGTCGGGGCTCCAGGCGAGGCTGTTCGGGATCACGACGCCGGTCCGCACCCGCGCCCAGGCGCCTCCGGGCGCGACGCGATAGAGCGCGCCCGAAGGACTGCGCGGGGGATCGGCGACCATGGTGCCGGCCCAGAAGCGCCCCGCCCGGTCGCAGCGCCCGTCGTTGAAGCGGTTCAGCGGCAGCTCGGTCTCCGGCTTCGCGATTTCCCGCCTCTCGTTTGTTTCGGGGTCGAAGAAATAGACGCCGGATTTCATCGCCGCGATCAGCCCGGCCTTCTCGCGAAAGGCGAAGCTGCCCATCGCTTCCGGGAGCGGATGGGTGCTCACGGAGTCCCTGAAGCTCTTGAGGGCGGGCGCCAGGATGTCGACCCACCACAGCGTGCCGCTGCGCTCGTCCCAGAGCGGGCATTCGCCGAGCAGCTCGCGGCCCCGCACCACGCATTCAACCTGGAGCGCCATTTGATTCAAAATACCACGCTGTGATCGCGGACCTGCCCGGCGTTCGACTCTGGTACGAGGATACCGGCGGCAACGGTGTCCCGGTCGTCCTCGCGCACGCCGGAACCGGAAGCGCGTCGATGTGGGTCCACCAGCTGCCGGCGTTTTCCCGGGCAGGCTATCGCGTGCTCGCGTACGACCGGCGCGGTCATGGCCGCACGGCCCAGCAGGGGCAAGCCGATGCCGCCGAGGATCTGCATCGATTGATGGATCACCTTTCCATCGAGCGGTTCCATCTCGTGGGGACCGCGGCCGGCGGCATCGTCTCCTTCGACTACGCGCTGTCGTTCCCGCGGCGCTTGCGCAGCCTGGTGATCGCCAACAGCATCGGCGGCGTGCAGGACGAGGACTACCTCGATCTGCAGCGGCGCCTGCGGCCGAAGCCCCAGTTCGACGCGCTGCCCTCGGAGCTCCGCGAGCTCGGGCCGGCGTACCGCGCCGCGAACCCCGAGGGCGTGCGGCGCTGGAAGGATCTCGAGCACTCGAGCCGTCCCGAAGGCGTCGCGAGCCTGCCGGGCACAGTCAACCGGATCACCTTCTCGCTGCTCGAAACGCTGCAGATGCCGACGCTCCTCATCACGGGCGACGCCGATCTGTACACACCGCCGCCGATCCTGGATTTATTCAAGAAACACATTCCCGGATCGAGCGCCGTCGTGCTTCCCCTTTGCGGCCACTCCGCCTACTGGGAGCAGCCCGAGCTCTTCAACCGCGCCGTGCTCGACTTCATCGGCAAGCACTAAATCGGGGTCAGGCTCCGATTTCCGTCAACCCGGGGGTAACGAAAGCCGTTTTACCCATTGGACGACCACAGTCCATCGGGGGAGGTGTCATGCGAAAAATGACTTCGATCGTCATATTGCTGGCCGGTTTATCGTTGCCTGCCTCCGTCCTGGCGAAAGGCGATGGCGTGGCCCTCAGGATGGAGGGCACGGTGTCGAAGCTCGAGTTCAAGGGCGACAGGGCGCATTTCATCCTCACCGGACGGTTCTTTTTCAAGCAGTGGCGAGGGCCCGACCAGACGGAATCGAGCGTGGACGTGGATGGATCTCGCGGCATTCCGGTCACGGTTGTGCAATCAAAACCTTTCTTCGCCATGACCGAAAACGGGCGGGGAGGCGCCATCCGCGGAAAGGGCGCGCTCGCGGCCATCCTGCGGGCATCGGCCGAGCACAAGCATGTGGTGAAGTTCCAGCTGGTCGACGCGAACCTCGCCTTCGGGCGAGACGATGGCTTCAAGGTTACGCACGCGACCGTAATCCGGGCCACCGACGCCAACCTGCGCTAAATCAGGGTCAGGCTCCGATTTCCGTCAACCTGACGCAGGCCGGGTCGTTTTGGCATTTATGCCTAGGCAGCAGCGCTTGGTTGTCCCCGACGTGCCGCTCCACGTCATTCAGCGCGGCAACGACCGAATGGCCTGCTTCAGGCAAGAGCGCGACTACCTGGTCTATCTCGCGCTATTGCAGCAAGCGTCTAAGAAATTCGAATGCGCCGTGCACTCGTATTGCCTGATGACCAATCATATCCATTTGCTTTTGACCCCCGGCTTTTCGGATGCGAGTGCAGCACTCATGCACGGTCTTGCCCACCGATACGCTCAATACTTCAACCGCGAGCATCAGAGGACTGGAACACTGTGGGACGGTCGCTATCGATCGTGCCTCGTGGAATCCTCGAGTTACGTTCTCGCGTGTTATCGGTATATCGAGCTAAACCCCGTACGCGCCGGAATGGTTAGCCATCCGAAAGCCTATCCGTGGTCGAGCTATGCCGCGAATTCGGGCGCTGGAACGGATCAGCTCATATCGCCGCATCCCGAATTTACAGCGCTCGGCCCTGCAGCCTACGGTGACTTGATCGGCGCCGCCGTCGAGTCCACGTTGCTCATGCAGATACGAGATGCGACGAACAGCGGCTATCCGCTCGCTACCGAATCGTTCAAGAGAGAACTGGGTACCGTTACAGGACGAAAAACCGGCCCTGGCCGCGCGGGGAGGCCGGTGAAGTCGCGAACAGAGGAAAAATCGAAATCGGAGCCTGACCCCGATTTATTCAGTGGAGGTGGGGTTTCTTGAGGAAGGCGTTGCGGTCGGCGGACGGCACGACGAGGTCGGCCACGCGGGTCTTGCGCAGGGTTTTCAGCGGGACGTTGCAGCCGGCGGGGCCGAGGCGCCAGATCTTGCGCCAGAGGTCGGCGAGGCTCGACGCCTTCTCGCCGGCGACCTCGAGCACCATGTCGCCCACCTTGATGCCGGCGCGCTCGGCGGGGCCACCCGGAGCGATGCCGGCGACCACCAGGCGCGCTCCGGCCTCGGTGGTGTACATGCCGAGCCAAGGCCGCGGCGGCCGGTTGACGCGGCCGAGCTTGAGGAGATCGTCGAGGATCGGGTCGAGCAGCTCGACGGGCACCAGCATGTTGCCCTGGAGCGTGCCGGCGTCGACTTTCTCCTGCACCAGCAGCGAGCCGAGCGCCAGCAGGTCGCCGCTCGAGCCGATGAGCGCCGAGCCGCCCCATTGCGGATGCGCCGGCGCGGTGTAGATCGCTTCGTCCAGCACGTACTCCCAGTAGCCGGCGAATTCGCGCTTGGCGAAGATCGTCGCCTTCAGCGAGTGCGCGCGCCCGCCGTGGCTCGCGACCACGACGTTCTCTCCGACGCGGCAGGTCGACGAGCTGCCGCGCGAGATCGCGTCGACGCCGAGCTTGCCGAGCGGCTGCACCAGGCCGAACCCGGTGGTCTGGTCGTAGGCGACCGGGAAGCCGCCCTGCACCACGCCCTTGTTGGTGGTGAGCCAGATCGTGCTCGCCTCGGTGATGAGGTAGCCGATGGTGAGCACCAGGCCGTCGTCGCGGATCACTACGCCGTTGCCGATGCGCTCGGTGCCCAGAAGCGGCGCGGTGAACGCATCTTCGGGAATCTCGGAGCGCAGCAGCACGACCGAGTCGAGCGCCGCGTCGAGGTCGAAGCGCCAGTCCTCGGGCTGCGGCCGCATCTCGGCCGGGAAAGCCCAGTCGGTTTCTTTTGCCATCGTCAGATTCTACGGCCGCTCGCGGCGTCGAACACGTGCGCGTCGTGAGCGTCGGGCTGGAGCGAAATGCGCTCGCCCGGCCGGGCGCCGGACCGGCCGTGAGTTTTCACCGTGAACGGGGTGTCGCCGACCTTCACGATCAATTCCGCCTCCGCGCCCATGGGCTCGACGACGACGACTTCCGCGGCAATGCCTTCGCTGCCGACGTGGATATGCTCGGGACGGATGCCGTACTTCACCGCCTGGCCTTCCTTTCCTTCCGGCAGCGTGGCGATCGGCCAGCGCTGCCCCAGGGCTTCGACATGAGAAGCGGATTTTCTTAAAACCCCTTCGATAACGTTCATCGCCGGCGAGCCGATGAACTGGGCGACGAACAGGTTCGCCGGGCGGTCGTACAGCTCGAGCGGCGCGCCGAGCTGCTCGATGCGGCCTTCGTTCATCACCGCGATGCGGTCCGCCATGGTCATCGCCTCGACCTGGTCGTGGGTGACGTAGACCGTGGTGGTCTTCAGGCGCTGGTGCAGCGCCTTGATCTCGGCGCGCATCGCCACGCGCAGCTTGGCGTCCAGATTACTTAACGGTTCATCAAATAAGAAAACCTTCGGGTCTCGTACGATCGCCCTTCCCATCGCCACGCGCTGGCGCTGGCCGCCGGAGAGCTCCCGCGGGTAGCGATGCAGGTAGTCCTGCAGATTTAGTATCCGTGCCGCTCCCGCTACGCGATCTTCAATGAGTTTTTTCTTTTCATTTCTCAACTTCAAAGAAAAACCCATGTTGTCGCGGACGGTCATATGGGGATAGAGCGCGTAGCTCTGGAACACCATGGCGACGTCGCGGTCCTTGGACTCGACGTCGTTCACCACGCGCTCGTCGATCGCGATCTCGCCGGCGCTGATCTCCTCGAGGCCGGCGAGCATGCGCAGCAGGGTCGACTTGCCGCAGCCCGACGGGCCCACCAGCACCATGAACTCGCCGTCGGCGATGTCGAGCGAGATGCCGTGCAGCACGGGCGTTTTCCCGAAGGATTTTTTTATTTCTGAAAAAGAAACAAAAGCCATTAGCTTTTGACTGCTCCCGCGGTTAAGCCGCCGACCATGTAGCGGCGGAAAGCGTAGTAGATCGCCGCCGGCGGCAGGCCGTAGATCAGCGCCGTCGCCATGAGGATCTCCCAGGGGGAATCGTCGGAGGCGAGGAAGTGGCCGAGGCCGACCGCGAGCGGAATGGTGTTCTCGTGCGAAAGCAGCAGGAACGCATACAGGTACTCGCTCCAGGTGAGGAGCAGGGCGTAGGTGCCGATCGCGACCATCGAGGGCACCATCAGCGGCAGGTAGACGAGGCGGAATAGCTGCAGCGGCGTCGCGCCGTCGATGCGCGCGGCTTCGTCGAGCTCCCAGGGCAGGTTGTCGGACGCCTGCTTGAGCACCCAGATCGCGTACGGCGAGGCGAGCGTGACCATCGCGAGCACCAGGGACCAGCGGCTGTTGAGCAGGCCGTAGGTGCCCATCGCCTTGTACATCGGCACCGCGAGGAACGCGGCCGGGATGAAGTAGGTGAAGAGCGCCGCATTCATCACGGTGCGGCCGCCGCGAACCTTGAGGCGGCTGATGGCGAAGGCGGCGCAGACGGCGATGGCGAGGGTGGCGACGCCCACCACCACCGCGATCCACAGCGAGTTCCAGATCTGGCTCCAGAAGTGGTGCAGGTAGAAATGCTCCTGCTTGAACACGGTGACGAAATTGTGCAGCGTCGGATGGTCGGGCCAGAGCTTGCCCGAGAACGCCGAGTCCTTCGTGGAGATCGAGAAGAGGAAGATGTGATAGATCGGGATCATCGTCCAGAGGAAGATCGGGATCGCGACCAGCCAGAGCTTCGCCTCTTTAAGAAGATTTCTGCTGGTCATCTGAGGAGAGGCGTTTCATCATGAAATAAACGAGGGGAAGGACGAAGGGCAACGCCACCACGATGGTCGCCATCGCCTGGTCCACCTGGTCGAGGCGGATGTAGCGGATGCCGAGCGTCGCCAGCACGTGGGTCTGGTCCGCCGGGCCGCCGCCGGTGAGCAGGTAGACGCTGTTGAAGTCTCCCAGCGTCCAGATCAGGCTCAGCAACGTGGAAGTCAGGTACAGGGTGCGGATGGAAGGCCAGGTGACGTATTTGAACTTCTGCCAGCCGGTGGCGCCGTCGACGCTCGCCGCCTCGTACTGCTCCTTCGGGATGGCGAGGCGCCCGGCGATCAGGATCAGGGTCCAGAACGGCAGCGCGTGCCAGATGTGCACCAGCATCGCCATCGACAGCCCGAGCACCGGGTCGTTGAGCCAGTTCGGCCCGTCCCCGCCGGTGAGGCGGAAGATGAGCGAGTTGACCACGCCCCACTCGGGGTTGAGCATGAAGCGGATCGAGAAGATGGTCGGGATCGCCGGCATCGCCCACGGGATGATGAAAATCACCGACAGCCAGCGGATCCAGCGGCGCTCGTGGACGAAGAAGCCGGACAGATAGAGGGCCAGCAGGAATTTGAGATTTACCGCGATCAATAAAAACAGGATCGTGTTTACGACCGTGCGGAAGAACACCGGGTCCTCGAACAGCGTGATGTAGCTCGCCGGATTGCGCGCGAGCCACAGGCCGTAGGTCACCGGGTAGAGCACGAATACCAGGAACACCAGCACGTACGGCGCGATGAGGATCAGGCCCCAGACCTGGTACGTGGAGATCGGTTTCCGAAAAGGAATTGGATTCACCAGTCCCTTTTCTTTTTGAAATCCCAGGTCTATGGACGCCATGAAAAAGAACCGGCCCGTCGAGGCCCGTATTCTTTCATTTCAACATCGCCCGGCAGACTTCAGTCGGCGGCGACCTGCTTGATGCGGGCGATCATCTCGTCGGTCGCCTTCTCCGGCGTCCACTTGTCGGTGGCGACGCGGTTGACCGCCTTGGCCCACACGTTCTCGTTGTTGAGGATCGTGAACTTGTAGTTCTTGGTGAACTCGAACGGCACGGTCCCGGCCGAGAACTGCTCGTGCACGATTTTGCGGTGCGGGTCCTGGGTCCAGAACGGCCGCGCGGCGCCGGTCTTCGTCACCGGGTACCAGCGCCCGAGCGAGCCCTCGACGTACGGGATCAGGTTCTCGTCCTGCATCATGAACTGCACGAACTCCTTGGCGCGCTTCTTGTTCTTCGCGCTGTCGAAGATCACGCCGACCTTCACCGCCGAGCGGTACTGCATCGGCTTGCCGTCGGGCTTCAGCGGGAAGCCGGAGGTGGCGATGCGCTCCTCGTAGTTCTTCTTCGCCTCGGCGCGCTGCTCCGGGGTGAGCTTGTCGTTGTTCATGTCGTCGAGCCACTTCGCGGCGATCGAGATGGTCGCGTTGTGCGTCATCATGATCGTCTTGTTGTGGAAGGCGACGTTGTTGTCCGGGTCCTTCCACTGCACGGCGGAGGGCGGCGTGCAGCCCGCGGCGATGGTGTGCGCGTAGTCCTTCACCGTGGCGGCGAGGCCCTTCTTCACCTCGGGGCGGTCGACCATCAGCTTGCCGTTGTCGTCGACGACCTTGACGTTGTAGGCGTCCATGAAGGTGAGGAACGAGTAGAACGAGTCGCTCGAGTCCACGCCCATCGGCGTGCCGACCGAGTAGATGCGCTTGCCGCTCGCCTTGCGGTAGCCGGCCTGCGCCTTGTCGCACCAGAAGGACCAGTAGGCGTTCCAGGTCTTCGGGATGTCGGCGTCCTTGTAGCCCGCCTCCTGCAGCATGTCCTTCCAGTACTGGATGTGCATCGTCTGGCGCTTCATCGGGAACGCGTAGTAGGCGCGCTTGCCGGTCTTGCCGTTGAGCATGTACGTCGTCTCGAGCGTCACCGGCAGGAAGCCCGCCTTCATCGGCACGAGGATGTCGGAGAGGTCCTCGAGGCGGCCTTCGTAGGCCCACTTGCCCGCCACCTGGAAATCGAACACGTCGCCGTACGCCACGTCGGGCGGCGTGCCCGAGTCGAGCGCGGCGACCGCTTTGGGCACCGACTCCTGCGGCGAGTAGCGCGACAGCTCCACCTTGACGCCGGTCTTCTTCTGGAACTTGTCGACCATCTCGTCGAGGGCCTTGTCCTCCTGCGGATAGAAGCCCTTGGTCCAGTACACCACCAGCGTTTCCTGCGCGGCTGCGGGCGCGGCGAACGCGACGAAAAGGAATACGGCGAGAAACTTTTTGAAATACACGGAAGACCCTCCTCTAAGGGAGTTGTATGATAACTGACAATCAGCGTTTGTTGGTCTTCTTCCAGTTTTCGAATTCAGCCCGCGTTTCGGGGCTTGGCGGATAAAGGCCGAAGATCGAGCGGCCGGCGTTCACTTGCGCTTCGACCCAGTCCTCGAAGATCGTCTGGTTCGCGGCTTCCTCGGCGACTTCGTTGGCGATCTTCGCGGGAATCACCACCACGCCGTCGCCGTCGCCCACCACGATGTCGCCGGGATACACCGCGACGCCGCCGCAGCCGATCGGCAGCTGGCTGTCGACCGCGTGGTGGCGCACGAGGTTGAGCGGCGCCGAGCGCGCCGCGCAGTAGGCGGGCCAGGGCATCCTGTCGATCGTCGTGGAGTCGCGCAGGCCGCCGTCGGTGACGACGCCCGCGACCCCGCGCACCATCAGCCGGGCCATCAGGATGTCGCCGCCGGTCGCCGCCGAGGCGTCGCGGCGCGCGTCCATGACGAGGACCTGGCCGGGCGGGCAGGCCTCGATCGCCTCGCGCTGCGGGTGGCCGCGGCCCTCGAAGGCGCCGAGCGTGTCGAGGTCCTCGCGCGCCGGGATGTAGCGCAGCGTGTAAGCCTCGCCCACCATCCTAGGACTTTCTTTATTTAAGAGAAATACGCCCTGGATGAAAACATTGCGCAGCCCGCGCTTGAACAGGGCCGTGGTCAGCGTCGCGGTGGAAATTTTCCTGAGCGCTTCCCGGTTTGCTGCAGATAAACTCGTGGTCATGGGCACGCATCTTCCGCAACCGCGCGCGGAAAAGCAACCTCGGGCCCGTCCGGCAGCGGCCTGCCGTCACCGCCAGCCGCCCAGCGGGAATACAATACCTAGTAGGTCGAAAAGGAAAGTGCACTAGATACATGGCAACGAAGCCGCAGGTCTACGACGCATCCGCGATCCAGGCGCTGAAGGGCCTCGAGCCCGTGCGCCGCATGCCGGGGATGTACACCCACACCGTGCACCCGCTGCACATCGTGCAGGAGGCGATCGACAACGCCATCGACGAGGCGCTTGCCGGCTTCGGCCGCAAGATCACCGTGTCGGTGCACAAGGACGGCTCGGTGGAAGTGGAAGATGAGGGTCGAGGAATCCCGGTAGACATGCACAAGGAGGAGAAGAAGCCCGCGGTCGAGGTGGCGTTCACCATGCTGCACGCCGGCGGCAAGTTCTCGCGCTCCGGCGACGGCGTGTACCACATCTCCGGCGGCCTGCACGGCGTCGGCGTCGCGGTCTCGAACGCGCTGTCGAAGCGCTGCGAGGTCACGGTCTTCCGCGATGGCCAAAAGCACACGATCGCCTTCGAAGGCGGCGAATTAAAAAACAAATTAAAAAGCGAAAAGATCAAAGACAAGCGTAGCGGCACAATCGTTCGCCTCTGGCCCGATCCGAAGTACTTCGACTCGCCGAACATCCCGATGAATGAGCTGGAGCACCTGGTTCGCTCGAAGGCCTATCTGCTGCCCGGCCTGACGACCGTATTGGAAGTGGAAGGAAAGCAGAACAAGGTCTGGAAATACGAGCGCGGCATGGCGCAGTATTTCGAGTTCATGCTGCAGGGACGCGAGCTGATCGCGCCGCTGTTCGCGGGCGAGAGGTTCTTCGACCAGAAGTCGCTGGCGAACATCTCGGACGTCGAGCCTGGCGAAGGCGCCGCCTGGGCGATCGGCTGGGTCGCCGACGGCGACATCTTCGCCGACAGCCACGTCAACCTGATCCCGACGCGCTCGGGCGGCACGCACGAGGCGGGCTTTCGCTCCGGCATCTTCGAGGCGCTCGCGGCATTCATGGACACGCGTCAGCTCTCGCCCAAGGGCGTGAAGCTGATCCCCGACGATCTCTGGCAGCGCGCCTGCTTCACGCTCTCGGCACGCATCGTGCGCACGCAGTTCCACGGCCAGACCAAGGAGAAGCTCACCACGCGCCACGCCGCGCGCCTCCTCGAGATGTGCGTGCGCGACGCCTTCGAGCTGTGGCTGAACGAGCATCCCGACGAGGGCAAGAAGATCGTCGAGCTCGCCATCGAGCAGGCGCTCGCGCGCCTCTCCAAGGGCAAGAAGGTCGAGCGCAAGAAGTCGAGCGGCATCGCCACGCTTCCCGGCAAGCTCGTGGATTGCGCCTCGGGCGACGTCAGTCGCAACGAGTTGTTCCTGGTCGAAGGCGATTCCGCAGGCGGCTCGGCGAAGGAAGCGCGCGACAAGGAGACCCAGGCGCTCCTGCCGCTGCGCGGCAAAGTCCTGAATACCATGTCGAAGGACAGCCGCACCGTATTAGCCAACAAAGAACTCCAGGCGATCGCCACCGCGATCGGCGTCGACCCGCATTCGTCGGAGGAAACGGCGGTCGATGTGAGCGGAATCCGTTACGGCAAAGTCATCGTGATGACCGACGCCGACGTCGACGGCGGCCACATCCAGGCGCTGCTGCTGACGTTCTTCTTCATGCACGCGCCGCGAATCGTGGAGAGCGGCCACCTGTACGTGGCGCAGCCGCCGCTGTACAAGGTCGAGGTCCCCTCCCAGGGGAAAGGAAAACCGGCGCGGCGCGTGTATTGCCTCGACGACGACGAGCTGGAAGAAGCCCTGGGCCAATTGAAAAAAGAAAAAGTGAAGGACGGCAGCTGGGAGATCTCGCGCTTCAAGGGCCTGGGCGAAATGAGCCCGGAGCAGCTCTGGGAGACGACGATGAACCCGGACACGCGCCGGCTGATAAGAATGGATTTAAATAAAGAAAATATTCTCGTTGTAAGAGAGAAATTCGAATTGCTCATGGACTCGGGCGAGGCCGAAGGCCGGCGCAACTGGATGCGCGAGCACTGGAAGACGGTGGAGGCGGACATCTAATCAGGGACAGACCACGTTTTTCCCGGAGAAGAAATGGCGACGAAAAAGAAATCGAAACAGAAGCCGGCGTGGGAAAGAGCGTACAAGGGCCATGTTCTTTGGCTCGGAAAGACGAAACTCGGCAAAGTCTCTCTTGTCGACAGGAACAAATATTCGTGGGAAGCGGCTGGAAGAGCCGGCGTAGCCGAAGATCTCGACAAGGCGAAAAAAGCGGTCGAGCTGGCCGTGGCGGTGGCCGACAAGCAATTGGATCTATTCAATGGGTAGCATTCACGAAAACGTGGTCTGTCCCTGATTTAGGAAACGACGATGGACGATAGAACAGGCGATCTTTTCACGACCGACGGCGGCGACGACGCGGCGCCGATCGAGCAGCACGCGTCGCACGCGTACCTCGGCTACGCGGTCTCCACGGTCAAATCCCGGGCGCTGCCGGAAATCGCGGACGGCCTGAAGCCGGTGCAGCGCAGGATCCTCTACGCCATCGGCGACACGCCCGGCGGCGGCACCTCGTTCTCGAAGTGCGCGCGCTTCGTCGGCGAGGTGCTCGGCAAGTATCACCCGCACGGCGACAGCTCCACCTACGAGGCGCTGGTGCACCTCGCGCAGCCCTTCTCGATGCGCTATCCGCTGATCGACGGCCAGGGCAATTTCGGCTCGCGCGACGGCGACTCGGCCGCGGCCTACCGATACACCGAAGCCAAGCTCTCCAGGTATGCCGAGCTCCTGTTGAGCGAAATAGGGGAGGGCACCGTCGATTTTCAGAAGAACTACGACGGAAAATTCGACGAGCCGGTGCTGCTGCCGGCGAGATTGCCCTTTGGATTGCTGAATGGAAGCTTCGGAATCCCGGTCGGCTTCTCGACGCGCATCCCCTCGCACAACCTGAAGGAAGTCGCCGCCGCGGCGGCGCACGTCATCAGGCATCCGCGCGCGAAGCTCGAGGACGTGCTCGAGCTCATGCCGGGGCCGGATTTCCCCGGCGGCGGCCAGATCATCTCGCCGCCCGAGGAGATCCGGCAGGCCTACGAGACCGGCCGCGGCTCGCTGGTCCTGAAGGCGAAATACGAGAAAGAGATGCTGGCGCGCGGCCAGTGGCGCATCGTCGTCACGGAGCTGCCGCAGGGCGTCTCGGTGCGCCAGGTGATGGAGGAGATCGAGGGGCTCGCCAACCCGAAGCCGGGGCTGGGCAAGAAGGAGGTCTCGCAGGAGCAAAAGCGCATGAAGCAGTTCATCCTCGACCAGGTCGAGGCGGTGCGCGACGAGTCCGACCGCAAATCCAAGCTGCGCCTCGTGATCGAGCCGCGGACCTCGAAGATCGATCCCGACGACATGATGGCCGCGCTCCTCGTGCACACCTCGCTCGAGACGCGCTACGCGATCAACCTCACCTGGCTCGGCCTGGACGGGCTGCCCGAGACCAAGGGCATCGTCGACATCCTGCGCGAATGGGGCGAGTTCCGCGTCGCCACGGTGCGCCGGCGCACGCAGTTCCGCCTGACGCGCGTCGAGGAGCGCCACGAGATCGTGATGGGGCGGCTGCTCGCGTACGTCAAGATCGACGAAATCATCAAGCTCATCCGCGCGTCTGAAGATCAGGCCGAAGCCAGGCTGAATCTGCAGAAAAAATTCAAGTTTTCGGAACGCCAATCGCAAGACATCGTCGACCTCAGGCTTGGTCAGTTGACCAAGCTGGACGGAATCAAGTTGAACGATGAGCGCAAAGCCCTGGAGAGCGAAAAAAAGAGCTTGAAGGAAATTCTGGGCAACGAGAAGGAGTTGAAAAATCTCGTCGTCGCGGAATTGAAGGACGACGCGAAGAAGTACGGTGATGAAAGAAGAACCTTGATCAAGACGGCGGAAAGGGCGCAGGTGGAGCGCACCGTGGTCGAGGAGCCGATCACCGTGATCCTGTCGCAGAAGGGCTGGATCCGCGCGCGCACCGGCCACGGCCTCGACGTGTCGCAGCTCGGCTTCAAGGACGGCGACGCGCTGCTGCAGACGCTCGAATGCAAGACCACCGACCCGGTGATCGTGCTCTCGGGCGCCGGCAAGAGCTTCACCCTCGACGCGGCCAACATTCCCGCCGGCCGCGGCGACGGCGCGCCGGTGAACACGCTGGTCAATTCCTCCTCCGACGACATCGTGTGGATGGCCTCGGGCGACCTCGGCCGGCCGCTGCTGATGAACAGCTCGGCGGGCCTGGGCTTCGTGTGCAAGCTCGGCGATCTGGTCACCAAGACGCGCCAGGGCAAGGATTTCATGCGGGTGGACGAAGGCGCGCAGGCGCAGCGGCCCTGCTTCATCCCGGACGGGCTCGGCCATGTCGCGGCGCTGTCCTCCGACGCGAGGCTGCTCGTGTTCGCGCTCGACGAGGTGCCGGTGCGGCCGAACGGCGGCGTGGGCGTGCAGCTCCTCGCGCTTCCGGAAAAGCTCACGCTCAAATCGGTGGCGCTGACCGACGCCAAGTCCCTCGTGGTCTCGGGAATCAAGCGCAAGAACCGCGCCGTCGAGACGTTGAACGCGAAGCAGATCGCCGAGCACGTGGGCAAGCGCGCGCAGCGCGGCAAGCTCTGCGACGTCGGCTTCAGGCCGGACCGCCTCGGAGAATGACCATGAGAATTTCCTTTCTTGGAAAATGCGCTGTTCTCGCGGCCGCGGTCCTCGGCAGCGGCTGCACCGGCACCGCGTCCCGCGGCCTGGAGCAGCTCGACACGATCGTGGTCATCTACGCCGAGAACCGCAGCTTCGATCACCTCTACGGCCTGTTCCCGGGCGCGAGCGGCGTCGCCGACGCGAGCGACGAGCAGAAGACCCAGCTCGACCACGACGGCACCCCGCTCGCGCAGCTGCCGCCGGTGTACGAGGGCGGCAAGCCCTCGCCGCGCTTTCCGCAGGGCCTGCCGAACGGGCCGTTCCGCATCGACCTTGCGCCCGTCAACCGCCGCCTGGACGAGGTGCTGCCCAGCCCGATCCACGCCTACTACCAGAACCGCGAGCAGATCAACGGCGGCAGGAACAACATGTTCGTCGCCATGTCGAGCGTCGGCGCCTGGGTGATGGGCTACTTCGACGGCTCGAAGATGAAGCTGTGGAAGTGGGCGCGGGAGTACACGCTCGCCGATCACTTCTTCATGGGGGCGCTCGGCGGCTCCTACCTCAACCACCAGTGGCTGGTCTGCGCGTGCACGCCGCGCGATCCGGGCGCGCCGGCGAGCGAGCGCGCCCGGCTGGATGACAGAGACAGACTTTTAAAGAGGGAAAATTCGCCGGCGTCGGTCATGCAGGGCCCCGTTCAGGTGTTCGACGGGCGCATCTCGCCCGATGGCCACACGGTGAATACCTCGCAGCCGCCCTATCAGCCGAGCGGGATTCCTCCGGCGTCCGCCGACAAGCTGGATTTCGCCGACGAGAAGCGCCACCCCGTGCCGCCGCTGCACGAGAAGACCGTCGGCGACACCCTCTCCGCGAAGGGCGTGAGCTGGGCCTGGTACGCCGGCGGCTGGAACGCGGCGCTCGCCGACGGCCGCACGCCGCCCGAGAGAAAACGGGGCGTGATCTACTCGAAGGACCAGGGCAACGTGCTCTTCCAGCCGCACCACCAGCCGTTCAACTACTACGCGCGCTTCGCGCCGGGCACGGCCGATCGCGCCGAGCATCTCAAGGACTACGACGATCTCGTCGCCGACATCGGCAAGGGCACGCTGCCGCACGTGGTGTTCTACAAGCCGGCGGGCCACCTGAACCAGCATCCGAGCTATACGGATCTGATGAGCGGCGACGAGCACATCAACGATCTTTTGACGAAGCTCAGGAACAGTCCGCAATGGAAGCGGATGGCCGTCATCGTCACCTACGACGAGAACGGCGGCTACTGGGACCACGCGCCGCCGCCGTCGGGGCCGGGCTGGAGCGACCGCTGGGGACCGGGGACGCGCATCCCCACGCTCATCGTCTCGCCGCTCGCGCGGCGCGGCTACGTCGACAAGACGATCTACGACACCACCTCGGTGATCAAGCTCATCACCCGGCGCTTCGGCCTGGAGCCGCTGCCCGGCGTGCGCGCCAACGCCGGCGACCTGACGAATGCCTTTTCCTTTCAGGACTGACCGATTCCACAGCGAGGGAAAATTGTTTCCGAGGTGGGGAGCGACCTAGCCGGGTGGCTGCGGCCGACCTGGCCCGTCGCCGCGATCCTCGCCGCCGCGGTGCTCGCCGCGCGGTTCTGGCCGCCGCTGCCGCCGCAGCTCATCGGGCTGCGTTCTCTCGGGCCGTACATCCTGCTTTTCGCCGCGACGGCGGTCGCGGCGTGGTTCAACCGCGAGCGCGCGTTCGTGCTCGCCGCCTCGCTGTTCGCGGCCTTCGCCGCGAACGATCTGCTGCCCGACGCGCTGACCTACCTCGCGCTCGCCACGCTGGTGCCGCTCAATACCGTGGTCGCGCTCGCGATCCCGGAGCGCGGCGTGCGCCTGCACCGCGCCTGGCGCTGGGTCACGCTCATCTTCTTCGAGGTGTTCCTGTTCTACTTCATCGACCTGAACATCGACGCCACCGAGCCGCTCGACAACTGGCTGCTGCGCTCGCCGCCCACGCCCCTCGTCGCGCGCATCGCCTTCGGCGCCGCGGTCGCGGCGGCGCTGGCGCGCGCCTGGACCGCGCGCACGCCGCTCGAGATCTCCGTCGCCGGCGGGCTGATCGCCTTCTTCATCGCCTGCGAGTGGATCGACGAGCCGTCGATATTCGCCACCTTCATGACCGCCGCGAGCGTGATCCTGATCGTCGGCGTGCTGCAGGAGTCGTATCGCATGGCGTTTCGGGATGCGCTCACCGGCCTGCCCAACCGGCGCGCCCTCGAGGAGCAGCTGCGCGCGCTCGAAGCGCCCTACACGGTGGCGATGATCGACATCGACCACTTCAAGGCCTTCAACGACACGCACGGCCACGACATCGGCGACCAGGTGCTGAAGCTCGTCGCGGCGCGGCTCGCCGCGGTGAGCGGCGGCGGCCGCGCCTTCCGCTACGGCGGCGAGGAGTTCACGGTGCTCTTTCCCGGCCAGCGCATCGCCGAGGCGCTGCCGCACCTGGAAGCCACGCGCGCCGCGGTCGAGGCCTACAAGATGACGATCCGCGGCGCCGACCGGCCGAAGGACACGGAGGAGGGCAGCAAGCGCCGCGCGCCGGGCGCGGCGGCGAAGCAGCCCGATCTCCTGCTCTCGGTCACCGTGAGCATCGGCGCCGCCGAGCCCGGCAAGCGCCTCAAGACGCTGGCGGAAGTGGTGAAGGGCGCCGACGAGGCCCTCTATCGCGCGAAGGAGCGCGGCAGGAACCAGGTCAGCCGGTAGTTATCCAGGCACGCCGCTTGCACGTATCTCTGATTACCGTTGAAAGGAGATACGCATGCGGAAATTTCTACCTGTCGTCTTCTGCGGGATTGCAGCTATTTCATTCAGCGCGTTCGCGGCGGATTCGTCCGTGAAGGCCGAGACGGGCGCCAAGGCGACCGTCCCCAACGCGTCCATCAGCAATGAGAACCGTGCCGAGGGTAGCGCCAATGCCAACGTTGGCGGCGCGAACCCGAACGCGCCCGCGGACGCCAACGCGCAAGGCAGCGCGAGCGCGGGCGCGAGCACCGACAAGGACAAGCCGGCGAAGCGCGACATGAAGAAGCAGAAGCGCTCGAAGAGCTCTGAAGGCGCGAGCTCCGGCTCTTCCACCTCCGGCTCTTCTCGATGACCCGCACCTTCCTCGCGGCGACAGCGCTCTCGCTGGGCTTGGCGCTGCCGGGTTTCGCGAGCGCGGACGATCCGGTGAAGCCCCCGGAGCTCGGCGCCGGGCCGCATCGGGACAGCTCGCCGCGGACGAGCGGCGAGGGCGAGAGCCCCCGCCAGCCGGTTTCGCCGCCGGCGGTGGTGCCGAAAGCGGCTCCCGCCGACGCCAGCACCGGCTCGTCGGCGAGCCCGCCGGCCACGCCGGACGACGAGCGCTCCGCGCGCGATCGCGAGGAAGACGAGCGCAAGGCGACCGAGAGCAAGGACAGGATGAAGAAGCGCCCCGGCTACAAGGATAACGTGCCGGCGCCGCGCGCCTCGATCATCTGATCGCGTCCGATCGATCGCGGTAGTTGTTTTAGTGGAAAATAGGCCGGCGCATGCCGGCCTTTTCTTTTGCGATCCCCGAAAGCGAAATCGAGCTGGTCGCCGTGCGCGCGCAGGGCGCGGGCGGCCAGAACGTCAACAAGGTCTCGAACGCCGTGCACCTGCGCTTCGACGTGCGCGCCTCGTCGCTGCCCGAGCCGGTCAAGGATCGCCTGCTGCGGCGCGGCGACCAGCGCATCACCCGCACCGGCGTGGTGGTCATCAAGGCCCAGCAGCACCGCAGCCTCGAGCAGAACCGCGCCGAGGCGCTCGAGCGCCTGCACGAGCTGGTGGCGGCGGCCGCGTACGTGCCGAAGCGGCGCAAGCCCACCAAGCCTTCTTTTTCAGCCCGGTTGAAGCGTCTGGATGTGAAAAACAAAAGAGCCAAACTAAAAAACCTTCGCCGCAAAGTCGTCGAATGAACAATGTCCTGAGGGGGGTGATCGCGGCGGTGGAGGAAGAGGGCGAGGCGCTGCGCGCCGAGTTCCATCGTGCCGACGGCCCGCGCGGCCGGCGCGGCAACGCGCCCGTCGACACGGAGATCGAGGAGCGCCTGAAGGCGAAGCTCCAGGCGCTGGTGCCCTGCGCCTTCATCGGCGAGGAGACCGGCGCGTGCGCGCAGATCGGCGCCTCGCACGGGGAGTGGCTCTGGCTCCTCGATCCGCACGACGGCACCTTCGAGTTCCTTTCGGGCCGGCGCGGCTCCGCCGTCTCGGTGGCATTGCTGAAAAGAAACATTCCGGTCCTCGGCGTGGTGTGCAGCCCGCTTTCGCCCGATCGAGGCCTCGACACGATCGCCTGGGCCGAGGGCGCGCCGGCGGTGCTGAGAAACGGGGTTGCGGTGACGCGCACCCTGTCGGGACGCGCGCTGGCGGCGGGCGAGCTCGTATGGGCCACCGCCTCGGCCGCGCAGCGGCCGGAGACTTACGCTCGCGCCGCCGAGCCCGCGCGCTTCGTCGCGATGCCGAGCATCGCCTACCGCCTCGCGCGCGTCGCCGCCGGCGACGGCGTCGCGGCGATCACCATCCATGAGGTCAACGAATACGACATCGCCGCCGGCATGGCGCTGGTCTATGCCGCGGGCGGGGTGCTCCTCGATCTGCGGGGGCGCGAGATCGCGCTCTCCGGCGATCCGGCCGCGCGCGTCAACGGCTGCTTCGCGGGGAGCCGGGAGGCGGCGGCGCGCCTTTCAGCCTTTGCCTGGAGCGCGCTGGATGCGGAACCGCGGCGCGAGCCGCGCGTCAACCTGGGCTTCCCGCGCAAAGCGGACGAGCTGCGGCTTTCCCGCGCGAGCGGCTGCCTGCTCGGCCAGGTGATCGGCGACAGCCTCGGCTCGCGGGTCGAGCTCATGAGCGCCGCGGAGATCGCCGCGGAGTATCCGCGGGGCCTGCGCGAGCTCGCCGACGGCGGCCGCTACCACACGCTCGCAGGCCAGCCCACCGACGACAGCGAGATGGCGCTCACGCTCGCGCGCTCCCTGATAAAAAACAAAGCCTTCGTAAAAGAGGAAGTCCTCGCCGCCTACCGGGAATGGCTGCAGACGCGCCCCGTCGACATCGGCGCCACCACCGAGCGCGGCCTGCTCGGCATGCACACCACCGAGAGCGAGTCGAACGGCTCGCTGATGCGCGTCTCGCCGATCGGCGTCTGGGCGGCGGGCGAGCCCGCCCGCGCCGCGGCGGCCGCGCGCGAGGATTCGCTCCTCACCCACTCGAACCCGGTCTGCGTCGAGGCCTGCGCCGGCTATGCGGCGGCGATCGCCGTCGGCGTCGCCGGCGGTGAGCGTTCCGCCATGCTCGCGGCCGCGCTCGAAAACGCCTCCGGCGCCGCGCGCGACGCGATCGAGCGGGGCGCTGCCGGCGTGCCGCCCGCCGACTACGAGAAGCGAGTGGGATGGGTCGTGACCTCCCTGCAGAACGCGTTCTACCGGCTGGGGCGCGAGGAGTTCGAGGCGGCGCTCGTTTCCACGGTGGGCTGCGGCGGCGATACGGATACCAACGCGGCGATCGCCGGCGCGCTCCTGGGCGCGGCCCTCGGCCGCGAAGCCATCCCGCCGCGCTGGGTCCTGGCGGTGCTCGCCTGCCGGCCGATGGCCGAGGTGGGGGCGCTGCGGCCGCGGCCGATGGACTACTGGCCCGACGACGTCATCGATGTCGCGGAGGGGCTGCTGAATCTCTAGGAATGGTGCGAAAATTTTCGGTAATACTTCGGGGGGGACATGATGAACCTGGAGATTGCGGCGGCGATCGTGGGCCTGGCGCTGGGATTGCCCGCGGTGCTGCTCTACAACCGGCTGATCGCGGCGCGCAACCAGGCGCGCCAGGCATTCGCCGACATCGATGTGCAGCTCAAGCGCCGCGCCGACCTCGTGCCGCGCCTGGTCGAGGCGGTGCGCGGCTACGCGAGCTACGAGAAAGCGGTGCTCACGTCGGTGACCGAGCTGCGCAGCGCCGCGCTGGGCGCGTCGCATCCCGCCGAGCGCTTCAGCCGCGAGATCGACCTGGGCAGCGAGCTGCGCAAGCTGGTGATGCTGCAGGAGTCCTATCCGCAGCTCAAGGCCGACGCCAATTTCCGCGACCTCTCGGCGAAGCTGGTCGAGACCGAGAACCAGCTGCAGTTCGCGCGCCGCTTCTATAACGGCGCCGTCAAGGAGTACGTGACGCGCCTGGAATCCTTTCCCGACGTGATCGTGGCGAAGCTCCTCGCCTTCAAGCCGATGCCTTTTTTCGAGAGCGATGTGCGCGGCACGGTGCGCGTGACCCTGTAGAAAAATCGGGGTCAGGCTCCGATTTCCATGAAGGCAACGAGCTGCGAATGTGATCGCGGAAATCGGAGCCTGACCCCGATTTTTCAGTGCCCGGCGAGGGTTTTCTTTACCCAGTCGAGAATTCCCGTGAGGCGCGGCGGAAGAAGGTCCTCCGCCTCGTCGAGGCTCACCCAGCGGAATTCGTGGTGCTCGGGGCGGCCGAGCGCGGTCGAGACCGGCAGCTCGATGGCGTGCTCTTCGGTCTCGGCGAGGTAGTAGCGCGCGATCTTGTTCGCGGCATAGGGCACGGTTTCCCGGTACTCGTCGCCGAACGGGTAGTCGACGGCGCCGAGCCCGGTCTCCTCCTTCACCTCGCGCTTCGCCGCGCTCAGCTGGTCCTCGCCCGGCTCGACCAGGCCCTTCGGGAAGTCCCAGTTGTTGTAGGCGCGCAGCACGAGGAGCCGCACGCCGCCCGGCGTGCGCCGGAAGACGACGGCGCCGGCGGCCCGGATCTGTTTTTTTTCAGAGACTCGCATTCCCTGAAAATTCTTTTTCTACGAAATCTTCAATAGCTCGACTTCGAAGATCAAGGTGGCGTTCGGCGGGATCACGCCGCCCGCGCCGCGCGAGCCGTAGCCGAGCTCCGGCGGAATGGTGAGCTGGCGCCGGCCGCCGACCTTCATGCCGGCCACGCCCTCGTCCCAGCCCTTGATCACGTGGCCCTGGCCGAGCGGGAACACGAACGGGTCGCCGCGGTCCTTGCTCGAGTCGAATTTCGCGCCGCGCGCGCCCTTGTCGAAGAGCCAGCCGGTGTAGTGCACCGAGACTTTCTTGCCGGCGGCGGCGGTGTCGCCGCTCCCCAGCGCGAGCTCGTCGATGACGAGGCCGCTCGCTGTCTTGTCGCCCATGTCTGTCCTCACGAAGGAAGGACGGACATTCTACTCAGTCGACGAAGAACTCCACCACTTCCTGCGTCCCGCTGCGCGACTGGCCGCAGGCGATCCAGCCGTGCTTGCGCAGGGTGATCTCCTCGCGTCTCAGGACGAGCTCGGTGTCGCCCTCGAACGTGACGTAAGTGCCGTTGGTGCTGTGGTCCTTGAGCAGCCACTTGTCCTGGCGCCGCTCGATCGTGCAGTGGCGGCGCGAGGCCATGTGGTCGGCGATCGCGATGCCGCAATCGGTGTCCCGGCCGATGTCCACCGAGTCGTTGTCGCGCCGGCGCGTGAGCTCCTTGCCGCGGTACTTGAGGCGCAGCACCGAGCTCGGCGCGCTCGACTTCAGGCGGCCGGTGGCGAACACCGTGGTGTCCTCGTCGGTGCGCCGCCAGACCATCTCGCACAGGATCACTTCCTCGGCTTTTCCCTTGACCTGGATCTTGTAGAGCTCGCGCATCGAGCTGCGGATCACCGGGTTGAGCAGGCTCGCGGTGCTGCTGGAGGTGATGATCTGGCCCTTCACCGCGGTCGCGACCAGGCGCGCCGCCAGGTTCACGGTGTCGCCGAAGACGTCGTTGTCCTTCTGGATCACCGGGCCGCCGTGGAAGCCGATGCGCAGCCCGAGCTTCGCGCCGGAGACGATCGGCATCTGGTCGACCGCGGCCTGCATCTCGGCGGCGGCCGCGGCGGCGGCGTCCGGCATGCGGAAAATCGACATCACCTCGTCGCCGATGGTCTTCACCACGCGGCCGCCGGCCGCCATGGTGGCGCGCTTCATCGCCTCGATGCACCCGCCGATCGCGGCGTGGGCGATCTTGTCGCCCAGGGTCTCGTAGAGCTTGGTGCTGTCGCTGACGTCGGCGAACAGGACCGTGGCCAGGCGGCCCGGTTCGCCCACGAGCGACGAGACGGTGGTGTCTTCGACGGCCATGTCCCCGATTGTAGGAGAGAATCCCACGCTATCGCATCAATCGTTCCATCGGGGGGACCCATGTTCCGCAGCATCCTGGAGGAAGGCCGGATCCATCCCACGATCCGCGAGAAGGTCGCGACGTACCGCACGGAAATGGTGAAGGAGGTGGAGGCCGCGATCGCGGCCAACGCCGTGGTGGTGGTGGGGATGCGCCAGAACCCCTTCCCGCGGCGCGCGCGCCGGATGCTCGACGCCGCAGGGATTGCCTACGCGTACCTCGAATACGGCGGCTATTTCAGCGAGTGGCGTCGGCGCCTCGCGCTGAAGATGTGGACCGGCTGGCCGAGCTTCCCGATGGTGTTCGTGAAAGGGGTGCTGGTAGGCGGGGCACAGGATCTGGAGAAGTTTCTGGAGGCGGGGGGATTGAAGAAATAAGACTCAAAGCACAACCTATTTTTGTCGGCAGGCGCGCATGTCGGCTTCGGTCATCACGGGCTTGTACTGGCAGGCCGCGGCCTGCTGGCGCGGCCGCTCTTTTCCGGCGCCTTTTTTGGGCGCGTGCTCGGTGCCGGCGGGGCGCGTCTGCTTCGGGCCGTTCCTCTCGAAAGCCGCTTCGTTGGGCTTGTAGACCGGATCGCGCGCGCGGTCCGCGCCGAGCGAAATGCCCGACGTGAGAATCAGCACCACGATGAACAGAATCGCGGTCAGTGCTACGGTTTTGGAAAGCTCCACGGCCGCCTCCCCTGCTTGTCCCCGCAAGCAGTCTTGCACCCGGGCCGACGGGCGTCAGCGCACTTAGTCACGCCCGCTATAAAGGAGTTACCGAAAGCGTCTGGCGGAGCCGCCCGTGCGGCCCTTTTTTTGCCTTCCGTACGGCGGCGCCTGACGCGCGCCGTAGGGCGGGCGCTCGCCCCTGCCGTACGGCGGCTTCTGTCCCTCTTCCGCCTGGATCTTCGGCTCGAGGCCGGGGATCACCATCAGCGAGAGGTTGCTGCCCGTCGAGCGGGCGAGGGATTTGACGAGGTGGCGCTCGCCCCGGCTGAGGAAGGTGACCGCCACCCCGGCGCGCCCGGCGCGCCCGGTGCGGCCGATGCGGTGCAGGTAATCCTCGCTCTGATTCGGCGCATCGTAGTTCACGACCAGGTTGATGCCCGGCACGTCGATGCCGCGCGCGGCGACATCGGTGGCGACGAGCACGCGCATCCGGCCGTCGCGCAGGCGCTGCAGCGTATGGGTGCGCTCGCGCTGGTGCATGTCGCCGTGCAGCGCGCCCGCCGCGAAGCCCTTGCCCTGCAGCGCGAGCGAGAGCTCGGCCGCCGAGCGCTTGGTGGAGGTGAACACCAGCGCCTGCTCCACCTCGGTCTCGCGCAGCAGCGCGTCGAGCATGCGCTCCTTGTGGTTGCCGTTGTCGGCGAACAGCGCGTGCTGGGTGATGTCGGGACGGGTCTCCTTCGCCGGCGCGACGTCGATGCGCTTCGCATTCTTCGTCACGCGCTGCGCGAGGCGTCCGACCACGCCCTCGAGCGTCGCCGAGAAGAGCAGCGTCTGGCGCTTCGCCGGGACGCGCGCGACGATGGCGTCGATCTCCTCCTGGAAGCCCATGTCGAGCATCCGGTCGGCTTCGTCGAGCACCAGGATCTCCACGCGCGAGAGGTCCGCGCTGCCGCGGTCCATGTGGTCCTTCAGGCGGCCGGGCGTGGCGATGACGATGTCGACGCCGCGGCGCAGCTGGCTGAGCTGCACGCCGTAGGGCATGCCGCCCACCAGGCAGGCGCTGTGCAGGCGCTGCGCGGCGGCGTAGCCGTGCGTGGCCTTCTGCACCTGCATCGCGAGCTCGCGCGTCGGCGCGAGCACCAGCATGCGCGGGCCGCTGCTGCCTTTGCCGGTCGCGGGAGCTGCAGGGGGCGCCATCAGGCGCGTCAGGCCCGGAAGGATGAACGCCGCGGTCTTGCCGCTGCCGGTCTGCGAGGACACGAGCAGGTCGCCGCCCGCGAGCGCGGCGGGAATCGCCTGCGCCTGCACGGACGTGGGCTTGGTATAACCGAGCGCGGTGAGAGTTGCGAGAAGGGACGAATCGAGGCCGAGCGTGGAGAAGCTCATGGTGTTCCTTGGGTGTGATTGACCCAGGAAAACCGCGAGCCCGGGGTGCTGCATTGCAGCGAGGCGCGCACTCTACCAGAAAAAATCGGGGTCAGGCTCCGATTTCCTCATGGCAATCGATTTATCGGGGCTTTCGGGGAAATCGGAGCCTGACCCCGATTTTTTCTTAAAGAAGATTAAGTTTTTTGAAGCAGAGATACAGCTCGCGGCACGCCCACGCATCGGTCGCCGCATAGGCGATCTGCTGCGGCGAGAGCCGCGGCGCGGCCCAGTTGGAGGTCTTCGTGCCCTTCGGAATCCTCAAGCCGAGGAAGATCCCGGCGAGGTTGCGCACGCCGGTCTGCTTCAGGCCGTGGCGCTTCGCGACGGTGCCGAGGTCCACGACCGCGTTTTCATCGAACGGGAACAATTTCTTCAGGTTGCGCAGATCATCGGCGACCGAGACGCCCGCTTTCACGATCCTTTCGGATGAAAGCATCTCCGCCATCGGCGCCGAGAAGTCCTGCTGCTGCAGCTGGAAGAGGTAGACCGCGCGTGCCGTGGCCGCCTGCGCCAGGCAGGGGAGGTAGCTCTCGCCCTTCCTGAACGCGGGCCGGGTCTCCGTATCGAAGCCCACCGCGCTTTCCGTGCGGATGTCCGCCATCGCCGCCGCGAGGTCCCCGGGCGTCGCCACCAGGCGCACCGCGCCCTCGTAGCGCAGGACCGGCAGGTCCATCATGTCCTCGTGGGAGATCCTGCGCAGTATTTCCGCCGGCAGCGCCGCGGGAGGGCCTGGGTTCACGCCGAGGATAGTAAGCCCTATCCGTGCTGCGGTAAGCTGGACCATGCTGCGCCTGGTCCTCGACACCAACATCTGGCTCGACCTGCTGGTCTTTCGCGATCCGGGCATCGCCGCGATCTGCGAGGCGCACGCGGCGCGGCGCGCCGAGATCCTGGCCGACGCCGACGGCGAGGCCGAGCTCACCCGCGCGCTCGCCTACAACTTCGGCAAGCACACCCTCGACGCCGCGCGGCAGGCGGCGCGCATCGCCGAGTTCCGGCAGATGTCGGTGCACGCCAAATCGAAAAGCGCGCTCGGCGGGACCGCGACGCTGCCCCTGTGCCGCGATCCCGACGACCAGAAATTCCTCGAGACCGCGCTCGCCGTGCACGCCGACATCCTGATCACGAAGGACCGGGCGCTCCTCGACCTCGCGCGGCGCGTTCCCTTCCGCATCCTCACGCCCAAGGGCTTCGCCGAGCTGAACGCAAATGCCGATCAGCCCTGAGCTTCTCGCGGCCTACCGGAACGCCGACTACGTGGTGTTCGGCCACCAGCGCGGCGCGCCCGAGCTGGTGATCCGCATCGACCACGCCAACCCCACGCTCGACGAGCTGCTCGAGCACAACGAGGCGACCACCGCGGCGTTCGTCACCGCCTGCAATCCGCGCGGCGAGAAGAAGACCTACGAGGAGAACGAGGCCGCGGCTGCCGCGCTGCGCGCCTCGCCGGCGCTGATCGGCTACGCCTGGTTCAAGGGCGAGGGCCGCGATCCCGACGCGCGCTGGCCCTCCGAGCCGAGCCTGCTCATCGTCGGCATGCCGCGCAAGGAAGCGGAGCAGCTCGGCAAGGCGCTCGACCAGAACGCGATCGTGTTCGTCGAAAAAGGCGGCCAGCCGCAGCTCGTCCTGCTCGCGTAGCCGACCCGTCTGGAATCGTTCCCTCGCGTTTGGAGCCTTCCTTAGTCCGACCGGCGCAGCCGGCGCGCCGGTGCTTTTCCCGCGGATCGGCCACACTCGCGGCAGAGAAAACGAGAGAGGAGACTCCCGTGCAATCCCATCTGCCCCTGATCCTGCTCGCCCTCGTCGCCACCGTCTTCTCGCTCCCCGCGGCCGCCGTGGACGATCGGGACCGCACCGGCACCGGCGCCTCCACCGAGGGCGGCGCAAGCCTCGGCGGCACCGGCATCGACTCCGGCGTGCGCAATCCCCGCGGCGTCGACGATCCCGACAAGCGCCTGAAGCTCGAGAGGCGTCCCAAGCCAGCCGCGGAGCCCACGAAGCCCGATCCCTCCGAGCGCGCGCCCGCCGAGCGCAAGATTCCCGCCGAGCGCGGCAGCGCCCCCGCCGAACGCGGCAATGCCTCCTCCGGCGCCACCTCGAAAGGCAGCGCCGGGCTCAGCGAAGAGGCCGACAAGCAGGACGAAGAGTTCCGCAGGAAACAGGACGCCGGGCGCGGGAAGTAGTCAAAATCGGTGCCTGACACCGATTTCCGGTTTTTTGGGAGACACCGTCATGATCCACGTCATCGCCATCCTCACCGCGCAGCCCGGCAAGCGCGACATCGTCCTCAAGGAATTCCGCGCCAACGTCCCGAACGTCAAGGCGGAGCAGGGCTGCATCGAGTACGGCGCCGCCGTGGACGCCGACCCGGGCGCGTCGTTCCAGAAAAAATTCGGCTCCGACATCTTCGTCGTGGTCGAGAAGTGGGAAAGCATGGAAGCCCTCAAAGCCCATGCCGCCGCGCCGCACATGAAGGCCTACGCCGACAAGGTGAAGGACCTGCTCGCGAGCCGCGTGATCCACATCCTCTCGCCAAGCTGAAAAATCGGGGTCAGAAAAATCGGGGTCAGGCTCCGATTTCCGCGATCGCAGTCGCGACTTGGTGGCTTCATGGAAATCGGAGCCTGACCCCGATTTTTAGCCCTTCGCGGAGCGGATCGCCTCCCACACCCGATGCGGCGTCGCCGGCATGTCGAAGCGCCGGATGCCGAGCGTCGAGAGCGCATCGACGATCGCGTTGGTGACCGACACCAGCGCACCCGCGCAGCCCGCCTCGCCGCAGCCCTTCACGCCGAGCGGATTAGTCGTCGCCGGCACCGGGTGGCTCTCGAAGCCGATCGCCGCCGGCACGTCTTGCGCGCGCGGCATCGCGTAGTCCATGAACGAGCCGGTGAGGAGCTGGCCGCTTTCGTCGTAGCGCACGACCTCCATCAGCGCCTGGCCGATGCCCTGCACCACGCCGCCGTGCACCTGGCCCGCGACGAGGAGCGGGTTCACGATGGTGCCGAAGTCGTTCACCGAGCTGTAGCGCACCACCTCGACCTGGCCGGTCTCCGGGTCGATCTCCACCTCGGCGACGTGGCAGCCGTTCGGGAACGCCGACGGGATCGCCTCGGTGACGTGGGTGACGTCGAGCTTTCCCGGAAATTTTTCCGCCAGATCCAGGATGCCGATGGCGCGATCGGTCCCGGCCACCGCGAACTTGCCGGCGTGGAACTCGATGTCGCCCGCCGCCGCTTCGAGCGCCTCGCCGGCGAGCTCCCGGCCTTTCTTCACGACGAGCGCCGCGGCCTGGATCGCCGCGGTGCTGCCCATCATCGCCGAGCGCGAGCCGCCGGTGCCGCCACCGAACACGATCTCGTCGGAGTCGCTCTGCAGCAGGCGGATCTTCTCGAAGGGCACGCCGAGGCGCTGCGAGAGCACCTGCGCGAACGGCGCCGCGTGCCCCTGGCCGTAGTCGAGCGTGCCGCTGATGAAGGTCACGCCCCCCGCGTGCACGCCCCCGGCGTCGAAGCGGATGCCGCCCATCTCCTTGTTGGGCGGCGCGGTCACCTCGAGGTAGCTGCCGATGCCGAGCCCGCGCAGCTTTCCTCTTTTTTTCGCTTCCTTTTTTCTTTCCGGGAAATTCTTCAGATCGGAAATCGAAACGGCCTTTTCGAACAGCGCACCGAAGTCGCCGCTGTCGTAGACCATGTCGGAGGCGGCCTTGTACGGGATGTCGGCGGGCTTGATGTGGTTGCGCCGGCGCAGCTCGAGGCGATCGAGCCCCATCTCGGCGGCGGCCTCGTCGATGAGGCGCTCCATGTAATAGTTGCCCTCGGGCCGCCCCGCGCCGCGATACGGACCTACGGGCGCGCTGTTGGTGAACACCACCTTCGACGACACCTCGAGGAGCGGCGTGCGATACACGCCCGGCGTGTTCTTCACGCAATTGAGCGTGCCCATCAGCGGCGACACCACGCCGAGGTACGCGCCGACGTTGGCGTGCCCGGTGATTTTCACGGCGAGGAACTCGCCTTCCTTGCTCAACGCGAGCTCGGCGGTCATCTCGTGGTCGCGGCCGTGGTGGTCGGAGACGAAGCTGCCGGAGCGCTCGTCGGTCCACTTCACCGGCCGCCCCAGCACGCGCGCCGCGTGCGCGATGCAGATGTACTCCGGATAGATCGAGGCCTTCATGCCGAAGGAGCCGCCGACGTTCCAGCACACCATCCGGATCTTCTCCGGCGCCACGCCGAGCATGTCGGCGAGCTGGCCCTTCATCGCGAACACGCCCTGGCTCGGCGCGACCAGCGTGAAGCGCCCCGACGGCGCGTCGAACTTGCAGAGCGCCGCGCGCGGCTCCATGGCGGCGACGACCACGCGCGTATTCCTTAAATTCAATTTAGTAGTGTGAAAAGCATTGCGAAACGCTTCCGCCACCTTGTCCGCATTGCCGAAGTGATAGTCGCAGGCCACGTTCCCGGGAACGTCGTCGTAGAGCTGCGCCGCACCCGGCTTCGCCGCCTCGCTCGCGAGCGCCGCCGCCGGCAGCGGCTCGATGTCGAGCTCGACCGCCTCCGCCGCGTCCTTCGCGTGCATCGCGGTGTCGGCCACCACGCACGCCACCGGATCGCCCACGAAGCGCACCTTGCCGCTCGCGAGCGAGGGCCGCAGCGGCTTCTTCATCGGCGTGCCGTCGCGGTTCACGAGCGGCACGATGCACTTGTGCGTCCCGTAGCCCGCCAGGTCCTTGGCGGTGTAGACCGCCAGCACGCCGGGCATGCTCGCCGCTTTTTCGAAATCGATATTTTTCAAAAGGCCATGGGCATACTGGCTGCGCACAATGTAGGCGTACGCCTGCCCCGGCTCGTTCAGGTCGTCCGTATAGCGCCCGTCGCCGCGCAGCAGCGTGGGGTCCTCGGTGCGGGGCACCGGCTGCCCGACGCCGTAGCTGGAGACAGAGAGGGATTCGGCTTCGTTGCGGATGTTCATGCCCAATTATTGCAGACCGCCAAGAAATCAGGGACAGACCACGATTTCGAAAGCTAACCGTTTCGCTCCGGTCAACGGCGGCGAGCCGGATACGTTGAATGGCGTAAACCCGCCGGAATCGCCGTCCTCATACCTATATAGGTATAATTCAAGTGCGAAGACACCCGTCGAAGGGCGAGAAGCCGCTGCTCTGGGTCGGCTCTTCGAAGCGAGACCTGCTCGAATTCCCGGAGAAGGTCGTCGACAACATCGGCTACGCCTTGGGCGTGGTGCAGCTCGGCGGCCGTCCGCCGTCGGCCAAGTCGTGGAAAGGCCTCGGGCCCGGCGTATCGGAGATCGTCGAGCAGGATGCTTCGGGAACCTTCCGGACGGTCTATGCCGTCCGTTTTCAGAAAGCGATTTACGTGCTGCATGCTTTTCAGAAGAAGTCGCCTTCCGGAATCCGGACGGCGCGGACAGATGTGGATTTGATCGGCGAGCGGCTGAAGGCGGCACAAAAGGACTACGAGGTGCGCTATGGCAAGGAAGCGGATTGACGTGCAGGCCGGGAGCGGCGATGTCTTTACGGACCTCGGCTACCCGGACGCCAAGGAGCGCCGCCTCAAGGTGGAGCTTGCGATCGAGGTGAACCGTATCCTCGAGGAGCGCGGGCTTGCGCAGGACCGGGCGGCAAAGCTGCTTCGGATCCGGCAGCCGCACGTCTCGGACCTCGTGCGCTATCGGCTCAACCGATTCTCGGCCGAGCGCCTCATGGAGTTCCTCACGCGGCTGGGTAAGGACGTCGAAATCCGCATCGCTCCCAGGCGCGCCGGCCGCCGCCGGCTCACCATCCAGGTAAACCACGTAGCCTAGGACCGAATCGCGCGCTAGCATTCGCTGCAAGGAGGTTCCATGCGCGCTCATACCCCAATCCTGTTGGTGCTTGCGGTCATTGCGGCGAGCTGCACAACCCTCGTCTCGAATACTGATACGACACCCACCAACGACCTGCCGAATCCCTATCGCAGCGTCGCGCCGTGGGGCAAGCTGCCGGCCGACCATGCGAAATGGGGCGCGCTCAACGGCGTGGCGATCGACAACGACGGCCGCTCGGTCTGGGTGGTCGACCGCTGCGGCGCGAACCCGGACGTGCCGCCGGGCGAGTCCGCGTTCCAGTACGACAGCTGCGCCGGCTCGAGCTGGGCGCCGGTGCACAAGCTCGACGCGAACGGGAACATCCTGAAGAGCTTCGGCGCGGGCCTGTTCGTCTTCCCGCACAAGGTCTACCAGGACCCGGAAGGAAACATCTGGGTGGTCGACATGCGCAGCATGAATAAAAGAGAACAAACCAAATATCCCGACGCGCGTCCCGCCGGCCACACCGTGGTCAAGTTCGACCCGGACGGCAAGGTGCTGATGACGATCGGCAAGCCCGGCGTCGCCGGCAATCCGCAGGACGGCGCGCTCACCGAGCCCTGCAGCATCGTCGTCACCGCCAACGGCGATCTCTTCATCGCCGAAGGCCATTCCGGCCAGCAACCCACCGCGCCCGCCGGCACCGTGGCGCGCATCTCGCGCTTCACGAAGGACGGCAAGTTCATCCGCTCCTTCGGCAAGCTCGGCACGGGCCCGGTCGAGTTCAAGACGCCGCACGACATCACCCTGGATCCGCGCGGCCGCCTCGTCGTCGCCGACCGCGGCAACCATCGCATCCAGATCCTCGATACGGAGGGCAACTTCATCGCCGAATGGAAGCAGTTCGGCCGCCCGAGCGGCGTCGCGTTGCGCGCCGGCCGCATCTACGTCGCCGACTCCGAGTCGAACGGCGTCGCGCCGAATCCCGGCTGGCTGCGCGGCATCCGCGTCGGCGACGCCTCGAGCGGCAAGGTCCTCTACCGCATTCCCGATCCGCTGGAGATGAAAGGCACGAGTGCGGCAGAGGGCGTGGCGGTCGACGCGCAAGGCAACGTTTTCGGCGGCGAGGTTGGGCCGCGCCAACTCAGCAAGCACAGCAAAGAAAAGTAGTCGGACCGAAATCCAAGGAGAAATGATCATGAAATTCGCACTTGCTTCCGTCCTCGCCGCGCTTGCCGTTTCAGCCGCGCACGCCGAAGACCGCTTCCCGCTCCTCACACCGGAGCAGTTGACCCCCGAGCAGACGAAGCTCGTGAAGGCGCTCCTGGCGGGGCCGCGCGGCGGCGGCGACATGAGTCCCGAGGCCGTCGCCGCCATGCTCAAGCGCGGGCCGTTCAACGCCTGGATGCGCAGCCCCGCGCTCGGCGAGCGCCTCCAGGCGGTCGGCGAATACATCCGCTACAACACCTCGCTGCCGCTGCGCCTCAACGAATTCGCGATCCTCATCACCGCGCGGCACTGGACCTCGCAGTACGAGTGGTACGCGCACTATCCGCTCGCGATGAAGGCCGGGCTCGATCCGAAAATCGCCGCCGACCTCGCCGCCGGCAAGCGCCCGGCCGGCATGAAGGACGACGAGGCCGCGGTCTTCGACTTCTGCAACGAGCTGCACCGCACGAAGCTGGTGAGCCAGCCGGTCTACAAGCGCGCCGTCTCGCTCCTCGGCGAGAAAGGCGTGATCGACCTCATCAGCGTGAGCGGCTACTACACGCTCGTCTCGATGACCCTCAACGTCGCCGAGGTCCCGGTGCCGGCAGGCGGCAAGAATCCGCTCGACGCCGCGAAGTAGCCGTACCGGCATCCGGGGAAATCAGTAGCCGCACTCGCGCCCAAGAAATCGCGCGAGGGACAGTGGTCGTTCGCACTACTCCCGATTGCGGCTTCCAACGGTATCGCCGGCGCGCGGCGGGCGGTATAAGGATTCTTCACTTGCAAGAGAGGAATTCGAAATGAACTGGGATCAAGTCGAAGGCAACTGGAAGCAGCTGAAGGGCAAAGTGAAAGAGCAGTGGGGCAAGATCACCGACGACGAGCTGGACAAGATCGCCGGCAAGCGCGACCAGCTGGTCGGCAAAATCCAGAAGACCTACGGCCTCCAGAAGGACGAAGCCGAGAAGCAGCTCAAGGCCTGGGAATTGCGCCAGGACCTCGACAGCTGATTGGTTCGGCCCCCTGACAAGGGGGCAGCGAGCCCCGCGAGCCGGGGGTTGGTTCCGGCCGATACTGGATAAATAACCAGCTATCGCCTATAGTCCTGCCGGTGACCACGCTCGTGGCGCCGGCAGGCATCTTCGACAAGCTGAACGAAAAGCAGCGCGAAGCCGCGCGCTTTTCCGGCGCCGGCGCGCTCCTCATCATCGCCGGCGCGGGCACCGGCAAGACCAACACCCTCGCGCACCGCGTCGCGCACCTGGTGCTCGACAAAGTCCCGCCTGAGAGGATCCTGCTTCTCACCTTCACCCGCCGCGCGGCCCTGGAGATGACGCGGCGCACACAGCGGATTGTTTCTTCCGCTTTCAAAAATGATTTTTTAATAAAAATTCCCTGGTCTGGAACGTTCCATTCAATTGCCAACCGCCTTATCCGAAAAAACTGCGCGCGCGTCGGCCTCGACGAGAGCTTCAGCGTGCTCGACCGCGGCGACGCGGCGGACCTGATGGACCTCGTGCGCCACGAGCTCGGCTACTCCAAGGTCGACGGCGAGACGCGGCGCTTCCCGCGCAAGGACACCTGCCTCGCGATCTACTCGCACAAGGTGAATACGCAGGGCCCGCTGCGCGCCACGCTGGATGAAGTGTTTCCGTGGTGCGCCGAATGGGAGGATGAACTAAAAATTCTTTATAAAAAATACGTAAATAAAAAGCTGGAAGCGCAAGCTTTGGACTACGACGACCTCCTCCTCTACTGGCACGCGATGATGGGCGACGCGGCACTCGCGGCCGAGACGAGCGCGCTCTTCGACCACGTCCTGGTCGACGAGTACCAGGACACCAACGTGCTGCAGGCCGAGATCCTGCAGCGCCTGCGCCCCCGCGGCGCCGGCCTCACGGTGGTGGGCGACGACGCGCAGGCGATCTATTCCTTCCGCGCGGCGAGCGTCGAGAACATCCTGACGTTCGCGAAGACCTTCGAAGCCGAAACCGTGACCCTCGCAGAAAACTACCGCTCCACGCAGCCCGTGCTCGACGCCGCGAACGCGCTTATTGGAAAAGAACTGCATTCCAAAAAACAAACGGGTGAAAAACCCCGCTACGTCACCGTCGCCGACGACGCGGCGCAGGGCCAGTACGTGGTCGAGCGCGTGCTCGAAGCGCGCGAGCGCGGCGTGCTCCTCAAGCGCCAGGCGGTGCTGTTCCGCACCTCGCACCACTCCGACACCCTGGAGCTCGAGCTCGTCCAGCGCAACATCCCTTACGTGAAGTACGGCGGGCTC
>Ga0209131_1000130_pt1 | contig 53775 bp, 37 predicted proteins | sample GraSoi_2013_40cm_FD_185826 | JGI IMG/M metagenome (GOLD analysis project Ga0209131, IMG submission 185826) | Grasslands soil microbial communities from the Angelo Coastal Reserve, California, USA - Sample 9_17_2013_40cm (SPAdes) (version 2) | ecosystem: Environmental > Terrestrial > Soil >...
CTTCTTCTGCCCCAGGCATAAATTCCTGGATGTTCGGACGGGAGCCCTTTTCTTTTGTCATGACGCTTTCTCCTAAATTCCTTGGCTGATTATAGTCTCCCGTTTACACACTATATCGTACACCCTCGTTTTTCTTCAAAATGATCACGTTCTTCCCATTTGTCCTCGAGGCGGCAATCGCTCTCTCCGTTCTGTGGCAGAACGTGCGCTGAAGATCGATCCATCCTATTTACAATTGCACGCAAACTGGAACCTTGTTGAGGTCTCTCGACTGACCCTAGAACATCTTAATACAGGTATGCCTATTCGGCCGCTAGTCCTTCGTGATGCTCGAGAATCCGAACTCCAACATGGCGAACTATATATACAAGATGGTAGTCATACCGCGCTGGGTTATGCGATGGCTATACTTTCTAATGATATTATTTACTCCCCAATACAAGCATATTGGGCTACTAACAACCAGTCTCTTTGATCAATCTCCTTCCCATAATAATAAGGCTGCATAAAAGACTCGAATTGAGACCTCATCACCATTAACCTTGTTTCTAGAAACATTTTGGTGTATCCTTATCTTGTGTAGAGGCATCCATGAGCATAAATAGATTAACTTCAAACAAGAAAGTTCTTATGACGTCCAAGGCACAACTTGCTTTTGATGTGCTAGCAAGATCAGAAAGAGTCCCTGTTCAAAAAACTATCTCAGCTTTAGGAAACCAGATAAATCACGCAGCTTTGAAAAGGCTTAGGCCTTCAAAATACTTTACTTTACGAGCTGGGCCAAAGTATAGAGTTGTTGTTAGTAATATTGATGGGCGCTTAAGGATTGAAGATATTGTTAATCGCGATCGATTGACACACTTTGCTCTTAATAAAGGCCTAAGTGGGGAATCGTCAAAGGAAGGCAAGCAATAGACGCTTTCCAACTTGATTTGCATAAGTGTCTGGCAGAATTAGGCGAACTCAAGAACTTGCTTACCAAAAAGCAAGAATTAGGAGAGAACGAAGACATCTTGCCGTTCTTTAGAGATCGTCTTCATCTTTCTGCTTTCATTGCTTCCTATTCCCCATCCGTCGCAAGGTTTGACAGAATTAAGCATGAATTTTCTCTGTACAGTGAATTCAGGGCAGACCTAGTAGTAGGCGACTCCGTGAGTGCAAACTATTGCTTTATCGAGTTTGAAGATGCAAAAAAAGACAGCATTTTTAAGAAGAAGGGCAAGAACTCAACAGAATGGTCACCAAGATTTGAGCATGGGTATAGTCAATTAGTGGATTGGTTTTGGCTAGTTGATGATACTCGAAGAACATTAATCAGCAGACGTGCTTTTGGCACGGAATCAATTTCTATTACTGGTATGCTAATCATTGGAAGAAGAGCTTTCTTGAGTTCAGTAGAAAATGAGCGTTTAAAGTGGCGCTTAGATAAAAATCTGATTGATAGCAATAAAATTATTTGTATAACATTTGACCAACTTGCAGATGATCTAGAAAGTAGGTTACAGTATATGTTCAGGTTGAGTTCAAAAGAGGTCAAGTTAGTGTGAGAAATCCACGTTAAATAGATCATGAAATGTTGCTTCCAGACAGCTGGGTGAAAGAGACACCCAGTTGTTTGCATTATTATTGCCAGTTGCCGGGTCTCTTAGACGATTTTTTACTTTTTGTATTCTCGTAAACTTAGATAGAAGCTTTTCTATTGTATCGGATGAGATTCTGCTGTACCATTGATTTATCAAAGTGAAGTGAAACAACATCAACTTTTATGTGGGTAAAATAGTCAGTAAAAGGCAGTATGAGCATTGTTTCGAATCTTCCCTGAGGGGAAATTGTAAAAGGAGATGTCAAATGGACGATTTACAGCTTCTTAATCTTGCAGTCCACTACGTTGACCGCAAATCAGATCAACTGATATTGGCTTCCAAAGAACAAAATATTGGAGCGTTGGATAGAACCATAGTAGATTTTTTCATCAGGTTGATAAAGAAAGTCAGAGATGAAGAAGACGCTGGGCCTAACCGCTCCGCATCTTTTTTGCCGGATGATCCAACGCTAACTAATCCGTCAACGGCCAAAAGATACATCGATGCAATTCTTGGTAACGACACAAAATTTCTTAATTTATCTCGAGACCTTGCAAATCGACTTTATCAGTGCTCACCACGAACTGCATCCCCAGGAATTCTAGCCATTATTAAGTTTGTAAATTTAGACGACGGAAAAGTGTTTGTTGCTTTTCTAAAGATTAGACACAAAGATCAAAGCTTTGTGAGATTGTTGGAGAGCGCCTTAACTCAATTAGAGGTTGAACAGGTACACAACTTGCTTTCCGAAACAGTTCAAAAAGGAGCAATCATTCCGCACCCGGATCGAGAGGAATACGAGTTAAAGGTTATCGATAAGCAGGTTGAAGACGATCCGGCCGTATATTTTACTGCGAATTTTTTGGGTTGTTCCGCAAAGAAGAGTGACGTACACCAAATTAAACAACTTATACCTGAAATAATTAAATACAGTATGCGCAAAGGTTTGCATTTAGACATTCAGCAGATTCCTTTGGTCATAAATACATTACAGGATGAACCGGAAAACATAACAACCGATTCCGTTGCAAGGGTTATTTCTCAGAAAGCATTGTTCGGGACTGATTTTAAACGCAACGAATTTGTTGCTTATATTAACACTGAAAGCAAACTGGGCCCGATAGATATTTCCGCCCTTGAATTTAGAGCTAAAGGCAAGGATAAGACAAAATCGCGGATGCTAACGTATAAATTTGCGGATACAAAGTATCATGGCCTTACTCTTACTGGGCTTTCAGAAGTATTTCAAGAAATCATAAAGACGGAAGGAGATAAAATAGTATTTAATCTGGAAACCACCAAGGAAGGTCTTGACATCAGTTATGAATAATGATGACCTGCTTGCCAAACTTTCCAAGGGAGTGGAGGCCATACTAAATCTAGCTGGCGATCAACTGAACTCGGCCTCCGAAACAGAGACTGAGTTTTCTTGCCAGGCCTATCCTGCTATCAAAGACCTGGGTCAAACAATTAATGATCTAAAGGAATATTCTGAATTATTTTCAATCCGACTTAATTATGAAGTGCAAACCATTAAGGGGACAGCATCACTATCGCCTAACGGGTTGCTCATAGAGGAATTCAAAGATGATCCGGAGTTATCGCCTCCCGACCTTGAGCTAGAGGGGATGAGGCTCTATCAATCTATGAGCGGCCAGCTCAGTCCGTTAAGAATGCAGATAGATCCTGCTCGTTTATCAAAAGATCTTGTTCGTTTAGAAAAGAGCGGAGCCTCTCTAACTTTAGTTTTACGTGTGTCAATAGGTAAAGATAAATTGATCGATTTATTTCAATTGCCAAAGAACGTAAGGCTTATTTTTTACGTCGAAACAAATAAATTTCTAGATTCGTTTCACTTTGGGAATATCGTAAATCTATCACGAACCTTAGTGCCCAACAACGAGGACACCCTGGTATTTTTACTGGGAGATGCTCATGGTATGGCAAGTGGGCCAAATATTAGGGTTCTAGGTCGAGATAATTGGGTCGGCAATAAGATTGGGTTCACTGCGACAGATATAGACCGCAATAAGATACTGGCCACGATCGATTTTTCGAGCAGCGAAAGCAATTGGGAAAATTTTTCGGCGAAAATAACTCCTTACCACTTCTTTATACAGGATGGCAAAGAAATTGCCCCCCAATTATCTTATGCTTTCGAGAATATTCGCAACAACTTGGCAATCGCCTATTTGGCCAATAGAGTGCAAACATCAGATGATAAGGTTATCTGCGAATTTAAAGGTTATAAGCGTGTTCAGGTCGTGTGCCCAACTCCCACCACTGGCAAAACAACTTTAGGAATATTCAAGCTATTTGCGTGGGTATTTGATAATCCATCGAGTGACAAATTGGGGATCGTCCAACAACTTATCACTTTGCAACTTGGGGATGATTCAATCATAAATAGTACATTCTTGATTGAGAAAGCTGGAGATATTCTCGAAACCGCCAAAAGCAATTTTCAAGTTTTTTTGAACAGAAGTGTTGAATTATATTTCGATAAGAGACTGAAGGTTTCGGAATTTCTCCAGGGGTTCAGCGAAGAAATAGGAATAAATGTTTCGACGTTATCATCTGAACTTCTTGATAATCTGTATAAGACTATTGGCGTTGTTATTGGCGATGCAATTGCGATAATAATTAATCCTCAATACACAAAGCAGGTCATATTTTACACAGCTTGCCTTTATTTTCTTTATATTGTTTTGACAATCGTGATAAAGGGTGGCACCTATTGGAGATTTGCAAATCAGACCATAGATTATAGAAATAACATAAACCATCTTAGTGACGTGCTCACGGCAGGTGAAATAAAGAGGTTGGAGGGCACATCTTTTAGCCGATCCAGGTTTATGTTTCTGATAACGTACTCATTTACGATTTTAGTTTATGCATTCCTTGGTCTTTGCTCCTATTGGATAATAAGCTTCACGAAACCTTACTGACTTTTAAAATAAGTAAGTCCGAATGAAACACCACTCTCTGGCGAATTCTCAATGAGTGCCGTCGACTTGCAATCTAGAAGATGTTAGAACTCAAAGCAGAAAATTTGCACATGAATCTATATCTCTCGTAAAATTAGTTTTAGAGTCAGGAGGACATGTGAATAGTACTAAAACGAGAACTCGCGGCGAAAGAATGCGTGATCTTGGTGGGCCTCAGTTTACGGGCCGAACCAATGAAACAGCAATTTTCGAAAAAGCTATCGACGCAATCAAGAAAAAAAGCAAACTTGAATTGGAAGTTGTTAAAACTGCCTTCGATATACACGGCGAAGGTGGTATGGGAAAAACATCCTTGCTGTGGGAATTTGAGCGGATTTGCAGGAAGAAAGGGATCGTTCCAGTTTATTTTGATATCCGCTTGTATGCCGAACCCAACGTTTCAACAATCGTTGATTTCCTAAGAATATTGCGTAAACATCTTGGTCAATTATCACTGCCAAAATTTCTGGGCGCGAATCCATTCGCTGATTTTGATCAATCCTATGCAAGATATATTGGTCTAGAGGAATTGCGACGAAGAGATAATGCAAAGAATGACCTCGGTCCATCAACAGCAGAGAGACTTGCCAAACTTGGCACTAAAATGGCGCTTGGAGTCGGTCAAACTTTCGTACCTTTTGTCTTTCAGGCAGCGGCCCTTGTTGGAAAGGAAAATCTCGACGAGGTCACAGATATCGCAAGTCGATCCCTAGTTAGTTCGGTAAAGGACATCCGAGCAAGGTTATTACGAATTTTCGGGAACAATGATGATGTGCAGTTTTATATGAACCACCAAGATGAACTGACAAATTCACTTGTGAGGGTTGTTTTTGAAATTGCGGCTAGATATTGTTTAGTTATTCTCATCGACTCTTATGAAGAGATTATTTCATTAGACCCGCAACTTCGAGAAAAAGTCTTTGCTCTATTCCCAGAAAATGTGGTCTTAGTCTTTTCTGGTCGAAATAGTATTTATGATAATTGCAGCCCTGCATGGCGTGAGGATATGCACTTCTTCGAAATGTCGGAATTTTCAAACGAAGAGTGCGCTTTATATCTAAAGAAACGAAAACTTGTAAACAAGGAACTCGCACGTGCCATCTGGAATTTCACGCAGGGCATACCTCTGGCAGTCGCCCTAGTAGCAGAAATTTATCAAGAGCAATCTGGGAATGTAAAGGAAACATTGAAGGCTATCAAAGGCGTTGGGCATAAGAATAGAGAAAAAAGAGCCGAGATTATTGAGCATATTACAGAGAGGTTTTTGACGTTAGTGCCAGAATTTGAACGAAGAGTCATTGATGCTTGCGCAATATTGGGGCAAACATCTATCGGAACCTTAGAAGGCATACTTGAAATAGAGCTTACAGAAGAAAGCATCAAGAAAATAGAAAATTACTCTTTTATGAATGGCCATGATAATAATCTGGTTATGCACAGAACAGTGCGCAATTTCCTCTTGAGCAATCTAAATGAAAAAAAACCTAAATATCTGAACTCGCTTCACAATAAAGCCGCAAACTATTTTGACAAGCAATTAGCCAATCTGGACTTAAGAGAAAAATTTCAAAACGAAGAATGGACATACTCATCATTAGAAAGAATTTATCATCTAATTCAAGCAGATCCTCATGAAGGAAGAAATGAGTTGTACAAGTATTTATCCGAAGGTTTATGGGAAAGGAATTTTGATTATTGCTTAAGTCTAATTGAAGTGGTAAACCAACCTTTGCAAATCACAAAAATACCCAGTCTAGAAAAATTGAGGAAAGGCTGTAACGCCTGTGTTTCCAAAGACTATCAAGAGGCTATAAGATTTTTTACAGACTTGCTTTCGCTTCAGGAAAATTCACCTTACTTCAATCAAATGGTTCACGATACGCTTGGCGATCTATATCTTTACCTCGACGATTATTCTGAAGCCGTGAATCATTTCCAACAAGCTCTAGCATATTTTCGCAAGCTTGAGGATTGGGAAAGGTTAGCAATTACTCACACAAATATTGCTGAATGCTATCGTTATATGGAGAGACAAAATGAACTAGCCCTTGAAAATTACCAGCTAGCCCTGACTCAATTCGAGAAACTCGACAAAAAGGCCATGATAGCGGACGTCCTTTTTGGCATCGGCAATACCTATAGTGCCTGGAAAAAATATGCTGAGGCCGTCACCTATTTCGAGAAAAGCCGATCCATCTATGAAGAACTAGGACAGGAAGAAAATATCGCACGTGTATGGCAACAGATTGGCATTGCCTATCGTGAATGGGAGAAGTACGAACCAGCCCTTGAAAATTACGAGAGAGCCTTGACTCAATTCGAGAAGCTCGACAAAAAGGCCAAGATGGCCGAAATCCTATTTGGCATTGGCAACACCTATCGGGCCTGGGGGAAATACTCTGAGGCCGTCGCCTATTTCGAGAAAAGCCGATCCATCTATGAAGAACTAGGACAGGAAGGAAATATCGCACGCCTGTGGCAGCAAATTGGCATTGCCTATCATGAATGGGAGAAGTACGAATCCGCCCTTGAAAATTACCAGATAGCTTTGACTCAATTCGAGAAATTCGGAAAGGCCACTGGTAAGGCGGAGTGCCTATGGGGAATAGGGCTTCTCCATCGGGCTTGGGAGAAATACTCTGAGGCCGTCACCTATTTCGAGAAAAGCCGATCCATCTACGAAGAACTAGGACAGGAAGAGAATACTGCAGGTCTCTGGAATCAGCTTGGCATTGCCTACCGTGAATGGGGAAAATACGAACCAGCCCTTGAAAACTACCAGATAGCCTTGACTCAATTCGAGAAACTCGACAAAAAGGCCGTGATGGCAGATATCCAATTTAGTATTGGCAACACCTATCGGGCCTGGGAAAAATACGCTGAGGCCGTCACCTATTTCGAGAAAAGCCGATCCATCTATGAAGAACTAGGACGGGAAGAAGATATCGCACGCGTATGGCAACAGATTGGCATTGCCTATCGTGAATGGGAGAAGTACGAACCAGCCCTTGAAAATTACCAGATAGCTTTGACTCAATTCGAGAAACTCGACAAAAAGGCCATGATAGCGGACGTCCTTTTGGGCATCGGCAATACCTATCGGGCCTGGGAAAAATATGCTGAGGCCGTCACCTATTTCGAGAAAAGCCGATCCATCTATGAAGAACTAGTACGGGAAGAAGATATCGCACGCGTATGGCAACAAATTGGCATTGCCTATCATGAATGGGAGAAGTACGAATCCGCCCTTGAAAATTACCAGATAGCTTTGCGCCAATTCGAGAAGCTCGACAAAAAGGCCATGATAGCGGACGTCCTTTTGGGTATCGGCAATACCTATCGGGCCTGGGAAAAATATGCTGAGGCCGTCACCTATTTCGAGAAAAGCCGATCCATCTACGAAGAACTAGGACAGGAAGAAAACACTGCTAGTCTTTGGAATCATCTCGGCATTGCTTACCGTGAATGGGGAAAATACAAACCAGCCCTTGAAAATCACCAGATCGCTTTCGATCATTTCGAGAAACTCGACAAAAAGGCCGTGATGGCAGATATCCAATTTAGTATTGGCAACACCTATCGGGCCTGGGAAAAATACGCTGAGGCCGTCACCTATTTCGAGAAAAGCCGATCCATCTATGAAGAACTAGGACGGGAAGAAGATATCGCACGCGTATGGCAACAAATTGGCATTGCCAATTATGAATGGAAGAAGTACGAACCAGCCCTTGAAAATTACCAGATAGCTTTGCGCCAATTCGAGAAGCTCGACAAAAAGGCCAAAATGGCGGACGTCTTAGTTTGTATCGCCAATAACTGTCGGGCCTGGAAAAAATATGCTGAGGCCGTCACCTATTTCGAGAAAAGCCGATCCATCTATGAAGAACTAGAACAGGAAGAAAATATCGCACGTGTATGGCAACAGATTGGCATTGCCTATCGTGAATGGGAGAAGTACGAACCAGCCCTTGAAAATTACGAGAGAGCCTTGACTCAATTCGAGAAACTCGACAAAAAGGCCATGATAGCGGACGTTCTTTTTGGTATTGGCAACACCTATTGGGCTTGGGGGAAATACTCTGAGGCTATCGACAAGCTGGAGAAAGGCTATACAATCTGTAGCCAACTAAAACTAGATATGAGAGCAATAAACTTTTTGGTGCAACAAGGCGTTGTATACGGTGATTGGGGGAAAAACAAGAAGTGTTTAGAGAATTATGATTACGCTGTTCAACAATTAGAAGTATTTGGTAGCAAGGCTGAGATCGCTAATATCCATAGCCTGTCAGGGGTAACTTATCGACGTTGGGGATACTATGAAAAGTCCTCGAGCGAGTTAGAAAAAAGTCGCTCAATGTTTGAAGCCTTAGGATTTACAACTAGAGTAGCGGATAGCTATCATGATTTAGGGATTACATACCGCGAATGGGGAAAATATGAACAATCTAAAGAATGCTACACAAACGCTTTCTCTCTATTCAAAGAATTGGCAATGGCAATCAATTTAGCAGATATTTTATTAGGAATGGGCCGTAACGAATATCGAGTAGGTAATCTTGAACAATCTATAGAATTCTTTGAGGAATCAATGAACATGTATGATCAATTAGATTTGTATATAGATAAGAGCTTTGTGATTGCCCATATGGCTCCAGCTCTTGTCAAGACAGGAAAATATGCTGCCGCAATCGAACTGCTTGAAGGAGGAATAAAGGTTCTACAGAATAATGATTATCACCGAGGGCAAGCAGATTGCTTCTCAAAACTCATCATAGTATACAAAGAAAGCCGTCATTTACCCGAGGCTAGAACATCCTTCGATAAGGCGACAGCCTTATATAGTCAACTGGGACGACACCTAGATCTCGCCGAGGTTTATACAGAAATGGGAGTTACAGAAGCAAATGAGCAAAATGCCAACCAGGCATTGCAATTGTTTCAGAATGCAGCCGCAATATATCGTGAATTAGGATGTAAGGCCAAATTAGCATCAGTATTGAAAGAATTAGGAAGCCTTCAAAGGCATTTGGGCCTCGATGGCGCAAACCGAACGTTGTCTGAATGTATGGAGCTTTTCGACAAAACCGATCAATCAAATGAGGCACAAGAAATTCGGACTATTCTAAGCCTGCCATCCGAATACTGATCGTTCTCTTTTCTTTTGAATACCTTCGAATCGGTTAGTGCGAACCGTGAGCAACGCGGATCGCTAATATATTGACTCTCGGTGCCTGCCGCTCTGCTGTTCTCCCTGAGCCAGAATCGCAGGTTGCTCTAAAAATTAACCTTGGTACGGCCATCAGGTGTAGGCCAAACTCGTGATTACTTTGATCGTCAGGATACAACTTTATTGTTGGGAAAACTCTGGACAGTTAGTTTTGTGAACTACCCAGGATACAACTTTATGCCCCAAAATTTGAGGAGAATCACCGCAATCTACCTGTCTCCAGGATACAACATTATTGTTGGTACACAGCTTTTTGTGGAACCACAATAAAGTTGTGTACTGATTTTACAGCCCCTTCCTTGTAAGGGGCTGTATTTCATTGCCAAAACCTTACGCAAATTACTTTCTGAGCTTGTGGCCATCTCGTCTAATATCGCGCCAGGTAGCTCAAGTCCGCGTTTGAGGGTGGCTGGTTGGGTGATATAATCGTACTACGAAAACAAGTTCGATAGGAGAAGTGTATGAATTCCGTTACCGTTTCCCCCAAGTTTCAGGTGGTTATCCCGCAAAAAGTGCGCGAATTGCTGGGCGTCAAGGCTGGCCAGAAATTGACAGTGCTTGCGTATGACAACCGCATCGTTTTGATTCCCACCCGCCCCATTCAAGAAGCGCGCGGGTCACTCAAGGGCATGGATACGAGCGTGGAGCGCGATGAGGTGGATCGCGTATGAACGCCGTGGATACTTCCGGCTGGTTGGAGTATTTTGCCGAAGGCGAAAATGCCGCTTTCTTTGCGCCCGCGATTGAAGACACGGAACACCTGGTTGTGCCGGTGATTTGTGTGTACGAAGTGTTCAAAAAAGTTCTGCAAAACCAGGGCCAGGCCATGGCAGAATTTCGCGTGGCCGATCTGGTCAAAGGCGAAGTCGTTGACCTGTCCACGTCCGTTGCGATGAGCGCCGCCATGCTCTCCGCTGAATTGAAATTACCGATGGCAGATAGCATCATTCTTGCTATCACGCGTGAACACAACGCCACCCTTTGGACACAGGATGAGCATTTTAAAGACCTGCCGGGCGTGCAATATATCGAGAAAGGGAGTAAATGAGCATAGGCGGTGCTCAAGTCCGCGTTTGAGGGGTGGCTCGCGTAAACAATCTTTTCTGGAGGGATGATGGTCGAACACAATCGCGAGATTTAATAGACATCTTGCATAACTCAAACCTGGTTTGTCATTTCGACCGAAGGGAGAAATCTTGCCCGACCGGAAGAAGATTTCTCAGTCGCTATCGCTCCTTCGAAATGACAAAGGAAAGTCATTCAAACACTTTCGCAAGAGGTCTAATACAGAAAATTGATCGATGAGACAAACTCAATTGTAAAAAGTCCGCCTTCTTCTACGAAAAAAGTAGGAATCGGGACAAAATGGTCAGTTTCTGCCTAATCTTCTGGCCCCTTTGCAAAAGGGGCCAGAAGTTTTTATTTAAACCGCTCAACGGGGAGTTTGTTCTTATTTCCGCAATCATTTTGCAATCCCACGGTAATTTACCTGCAACGGAACAAACAACACTATAGTTATACGATATACGCGAACAACGTTGACACGGACGGCAGGCATGGCAGTCAGCCAGTAAGTAGACCATGCCGGGAAATAGTTGCATGTACGCGGCGCTGAAAAGATGAAAGTCGCAGATCGAGACGCTCGCTCTGTATATTGGGCTGGGTTGTTGCTTCCGGCAACACGCCAGACCCTCGTCCATCACGCCCTCAGGGCAAAGGAGATTGTTACCATGAAATCTATTTTCAGATACCCGTTCCATATTCTTTTCCTGCTTGTATTGCTCTTTAGTCCCATGGGGGGTGTTCAATATGCGCAAGCCGGCAACCATTCGCATCTGGCAGAAGGGCCAAATGCTGCGGTGATCACACACGACCTGTCGATCTGGAATGCCACCTACATCGGCTTCGTAGACGCCAATACCTACGAAAAATGGCAGTTCGCGTTCAGCGAGTCTCACAATTTCTCTGTGACGGTAACCCCGAGCAGCACAACCCTCGTGCCTTTGCTGATCCTGATGGATGCCAACGGTGTCGAACTCGCTCGCGGCACCGACACATTGACCAGCTTCCAGCCCGCTGGAAACTATTCCGTCCAGGTCCAACCTGTATCGGGCAGCGGGTTCTATGCGCTGATGCTGCGGGAAGCAGCCCTGACCCCGGCATCCGTAACGACGGTGGTCAGCCCGGCGAGCATCCACGTGGGCGAGACCGCTGTGGTCACGGTCAATTTGAACAACATCCCTGTGGAAGGCTATACCAGCGCCGAATTTACCTGCACCTACAATGCCACCCTGGGCGCAGCCAGCAATATCGTCGTCACGAACCTCTTTGGCGCAGATCCCGCCGTGGCGCTGAATGGCCCGCAGAACGGCACTTTCATCGTTGCGGTGGCGGGCAGCAACGGCAATAAAGCCACCACCGGCGGGGCCGTGTTTACCTTTGGCCTCAAAGGCCTGCAGACCGGCCAGACCGCAATCACCTGCACGGCGCGCGCCTCGAAGGGGGATAACGTGCTGGCAATTATTCCGTCCACCCCTGCGAGCCTGACCATCTTGGCAAGCACGCCAACGCCAACGCCAACACCAACGTCCACACCAACATCTGCCCAGACATCCGCCCTGACAGTCACACCGACGAAGCCGGCCGTATCGCCCACACCGACCGCTGCCGCTTCTTCACCGACGCCAACCTCCCAGCCTACCACAGGCACATTTACCGGGCGTGTGCTTTCGAGCAAGCCGGTCACCGTGGGCCTGTACAAGGCCGATAACACGCTGGCTACATCGGTGGCAACCAATGCCGACGGCAGCTTCAGCCTGACGGCCCCGGCCGGGACCTACACCGCCGTTGCCAGTTCCATCGGTTTCCTCGGCGCCCAGGGTTCCGTGACGCTGACCGCCGGGGGCACCAGTACGCTGCCTACCGTGATCCTGGCAGCGGGTGATATCGATAGCAACAGGGTCATCGATCAATTCGACGCCATGACGCTGGGTATGAATTACAACACCGCCTCCCCGGCCGCCGCAGATTTGAACAATGACAGGATCATCAATGTGCTCGACCTCGAGCTCCTGGCTCAAAACTATCGAAAGACCGGCCCCCTGGCCTGGCGGTAAAGTCGTTATTAATAGAGTGGGCGCACGGAACCGTGCGCCCACTAAACTGATTGGAGTTGATCATGAAAGCTGTTATTGCGTTTATGCTTGCCATTACGTTTGCCATCAGCGTAGCGATCCAGGCCAGCGCCCAGGCTGCCGCAAGCATCTGGCTCACAGCCGGTACGACGGCCTATAAAACCGGGGAGACCGTGGTCGTCACCGTACATGCCCTCTCTGCCACACCCATCCAGGGATTTACGTTCCAGATCCGCTATGACCCGACCTGCCTGCGATCCGCCAATGCGACCAGCCTGATCCCCGGCATGAATGGGCTGTCCCTGCCTCAGACCTCCGGCCTGGTGGACGCTTCCTATGCCAGCAGCACGCCTCAGACGGCCAACGGCGCCCTGGCAGAGGTGCGGTTTGTAACCCTGGGGGCCTGCCAGACCAACCTGACGTTGGAGTCAGCCGCCCTGGCCATTCGGAATGAGTCCGGGTTTGCCGCTGCGCTCACCGGCGTGACGATCGGCGAAAAGAATGTCGCCCTCAACATCGACGCCGCGGCCGGCGTGGCTCAGCCTACTCAACCGGCATCGGATTCGACACTCCTGCTCGACCCGACGCCGACCTCCAAGCCGGTAATTCCTGTTTGGATGATGGGCCTACTGGCGGCTCTATTGATCGCCGGCGGCATATTTGGCATCTTCAAACTGCTTCGCAAGGTGTCCAGTGCGCCTCAAAAAATGCCGGCGTCTTCCCGGAACATCACTCTGTTCGTCAAACACGGTCCGTATGCGGGGAAAAGCTTTATCCTGAATACATTGCCCTGCCACATCGGGCGTGACCCAATCAACGACATTTGTTTAAATGATCCGCACATCATCAGCCGGCATGCCCAGATCTTTGCCGGGAACAACGGCTATTACCTGGCAGACCTGGGCGGCGAGACCTTTATCAACGGCCGGGCCGTGAAAAAGAGTTCTGCCATATTAAAACCGGGCGACGTCGTACGCCTGGGCAAGAGCGCCCTGCTGGTGTTTGGATCCTAGTGCCCGGCCAACATAAGAATGTAGGGTAAATATGACTGCCCTGCCCCACGCTTTCCGTGGGGTCAAGAGTGCTTTACCCTACATCCTTAGAAAGTTCGGGTATTAAGAGCTAAAGGCCTTTTGCCTGAACCGGGCAGCAGGGGATGGATTGCATTTCGAAACCTTATGTTCGTTCGGAGAATGGAAGGGATAAATCATCATGAAATCCAAATCTTCGCTTCGCGCCATTGGCCTATCGCTCTTGTTGGTCTTATTGATCCCAGCAGCCAATGCCGGCGCCCTGGTTTCAACGGATCTTCCGCCGGCGGACATGTTCCAGCTGCCCTGGGAGCAGGGCGCTGCCTGGGTGGCCATCGACGGGCTGGATAATGGGACCAACCGGCCGTTGAACAGTTCACACAATTATCTCAACGGCGGCGCGGTGGATTTTGCGCCCCACAATAACATGATCGTGGGAGAAAACACTTCGAATGCCTGGGTGACGGCGGCCGCGGGGGGAACCGTGATCGAAACATCCAGTTGTCATTTGAAAATCGACCATGGCAACGGCTGGGTTACAGAATACCAGTTCGTGGGCAACCTGCAGGTGAAATCGGGCGATCGCGTATACCGCAACGAGCGCCTGGCGGTCGTCGCGGATGGGCTGCGCCTGAAGTTCTGCCCGCCTACCGTCGACCCGGACGTGCCGCACCTGCATTTCATGCTGCGCCCCAGCATCCGCAATGCCACTTTCTCAGGCTGGGTGATTGGCTACAATCCACTCTTTAACGCGACGACTTTTACGAAAGGCGATCAAAGCTTCAGCCTTTTCAAGCCCATCCTGAACGTCCCCAGCCTGGTGCGCATTGTCGTGCGTGATCCCATTACATGGGACACAGTTTATGACGGCAGTGTGGATGCGTATCTCTACGAAAAATGGCCGCTGACACTCACCGAGCTGACCACTTTCACGTTGACCGCCACACCAACCACCAGCGGCCTGACGCCCATCCTGATCCTGCTGGATTCGAATGGCGGCGAACTGGCCCGCGGCACGAACACATTGAGCAGCACCCAACCCGCCGGGAGTTACTTCGTCCAGGTCCAGCCTCAGGCAGGGAACGGTTTCTATCACCTGCTCGCGCAAAAGGAGGGCTCGTCTGGGACGACAGATCCATCCGTAACGACGGTTGTCAGCCCGGCCAGCATCCATGTGGGCGAGACTGCCGCGGTTACGGTGAATTTGAACAACGTCCCTCCGGAAGGGTACACGAGCGCCGAGTTCACCTGTACCTACGACGCAACCCTGGGCGCAGTCAGCAACATCACTGCGGCGGGCCTCTTTGGCGCCGATCCGGCAGTGGCGATCAACGGTCCGCAGAACGGCACCTTCATTTTTGCGATAGCAGGCAGTAACGGCAACAAAGCCACCACCGGCGGAGCCGCATTTACCTTTGACGTCAACGGCCTGCAAGCCGGCCAGACCGCGATTACGTGCACGGCCCGCGCCTCGAAGGGGGACGGTGTGCTGGCCGACATTCCATCCACGCCGGCCAGCCTGACCATCCTTGCAGCCGGCACCCCGGCGCCGAGTTCCACACCCGCGCCGGGCCAGGGACCCACAGTGACAGCCACACCGACGGCTATCTCCTCGCCCACGCCCACCCCCCTGCCCGTAGGGATTGGCATGCTCACGGGACGGGTGCTGGCCGGCAAACCGGTTGGTATCAACCTGTATAAGGCCGATAACACCCTGGCCGCATCGGCAGCAGCCAATGCCGATGGCACCTTCAGCCTGACGGCTCCGGCCGGGACCTACACGGCGGTTGCCACCTCCGCCGGTTTCCTCGGCGCGCGGGGTTCCGTCACGCTGACCGCCGGGGCCACGAGTACGCTCCCGACGGTCACGCTGGCAGCAGGCGACATCGATAACAACAACGTCATCAACCAATTCGACGCCATGAGCCTTGGCATGAATTACAACACCGCCGTCCCGGCCGCCGCAGATTTGAACAGCGATGGGACTATCAACGTGCTCGACCTTGAGCTTTTGGCCCACAACTATCGAAAGACCGGCCCGCTTCCCTGGCAGTAATGGCCGGCCCCAGAGTGTTTCACGAAAAAGCGTCCCAACGAAGGTCGGGACGCTTTTTGAATTTTGGGGTGTGTGCTTTATAATGGATTTATGCCTACGCCAATTTTAGCCACGAAACTTTATATCCCTCCATCCCGGCCTAAAATTGTGCTGCGCCCGCTCCTGATCGAGCGGCTGAACGAGGGTCTTGCTTTGGGCCGCAAGCTGACCCTCATCTCTGCCCCCGCCGGCTTTGGTAAAACCACGCTGGTCAGCGAATGGGTCGCCGGCTGCGAACGACCGGTCGCCTGGCTGTCGCTGGACGAGGGGGATAACGACCCCGCGCGCTTTCTGGCTTACCTCGTCGCCGCTTTGCAGACGCTTGCCCTGCGAAGTCCCGGTGTTCTTCCGGGGAGCAACGTCGAAGGAATCGCGGCGAATATCGGAGCGGGGGTGTTGAAGACGCTCCAATCCCCTCAACCGCCGTCCGCCGAATCGATTCTGACGGCCCTGCTCAATGATATCACCACCATCCCGGATCATTTCGCGCTCGTCCTTGACGACTACCATGTGATTGATTCCAAACCGGTAGAAACTGCCCTTACTTTTCTGCTCGAGCACCTGCCACCCCAGATGCACCTGGTCGTCGCCACCCGGGAGGATCCACAGCTACCCCTGGCCCGCTTACGCGCCCGGGGCCGTCTGACCGAACTGCGCGCCGCCGACTTGCGTTTTACCGCTGCCGAAGCCGCCGGATTTCTCAACCAGGTCATGGGCCTAAACCTCTCGGCAGAAGACATCGCCGCGCTGGAAACCCGCACCGAAGGCTGGATTGCCGGCCTGCAATTAGCCGCAATTGCCCTGCGAGGGCCGATGTCAATGCAGGGTCATAAAGACATCGCCAGCTTCATCAAATCTTTCACCGGCAGTCACCATTTCGTGCTGGACTACCTGGCTGAAGAAGTCCTGCAAAAGCAGTCCGAAAGCGTCCAGACTTTTTTGCTGCGCACATCCATCCTCGGCCGCCTGTGTGCTCCCCTGTGTGACGCCGTCCTGCTCGCTCCTGTTGGTTCCGGGCAGGAAACCCTGGAATACATCGAGCGCGCCAACCTGTTCATCGTTCCCCTGGACAACGAGCGGCGCTGGTATCGCTATCACCATCTCTTCGCCGATTTGCTGCGGCAGCGACTCCACTAGAGCATCGCCTCAGCTGCAGGGGATGCGGAAAACCGCTTGAACGAATTGCACATCCGTGCCAGCCAGTGGTACGAAGACAATGGCCTGGACATCGAAGCGTTTCAGCATGCCGCCGCCGCCAATGATATTGAGCGCGCGGAACGCCTGAGTGCAGGAAAAGGGATTCCCCTGCATTTTCGTGGCGCGGCGATGGCCATACTGGACTGGCTGGCATCGCTGCCGAAGACAGTACTGGACGCCAGGCCCTCGTTGTGGTGGAGGTATGCCTCGCTGCTGCTGGTGAATGGCCAAACGACCGGCGTGGAAGAGAAACTGGATGCGGCTGAAGCCGCCCTCGCTCTGCGAGGCGCCGAGCCGGACGACCAGACCCGGAACCTGATCGGACGAATTGCCGCCGCCCGGGCTACCTTGGCGCTGACTCGCTACCAGGCAGAAACCATGCTTGCCCAGTCACGCCGCGCCCTGGAATATCTGTCTCCGGACAACCTGGCTACGCGTGCTAACGCTCACTGGACGCTGGGATATGCTTACATCCTCCAGGGAGATCGTGCCGCAGCCCGCCAGGCCCTTACGGAAGCCATCTCTCTCAGCCAGGCATCCGGGAATATCTTCACCACCATATTGGCGACAGTTGGCCTGGGCAATGTACAAGAGATAGAAAACCAGCTCCATCTGGCGGCTGAGACCTACCAACGCGTCCTGCAATTGGCGGGCGATCAGCCGCTTCAGATTATCTACGAAGCGCATCTCGGCCTGGCCCGTGTACTCTACGAATGGAACGACCTGGATGCCGCCGAGCAGCACGGTCGACAGGGTCTCCACCTGGCGCGGCAGTATGATACGGTGATCGACCGGTTCGTGATCTGTGAGGTGTTTCTTGCCCGCCTGAAACTGGCCCAGGGAGATGTGGCCAGCGCGGCCACAATGTTAGCTCAGACCGATCAGTCCGCGCGCCAGAAAAACTTTGTGTATCGCATCCCTGAAGTTGCTGCCGCGCAAGTGCTGACGCTGCTCCGCCAGGGAAATTTGGTGGCCGCCGCTCAGCTGGCTCAGGCGCACGAACTGCCCCTCAGCCAGGCCCGCGTATACCTGGCCCAGGGCGACACGTCCACAGCACTGGCGGCACTGGAGCCATTGCGCCGGCAGATGGAGGCAAAGGGTTGGGTGGATGAACAACTCAAGGTGATGGTTTTACAGGCGCTCGCTCAGCATGCGCATGGGGACAAGGACAAGGCTGCGCAAGTGCTGGGTGACGCGCTGGCGCTGGCGGAGCCGGGTGGCTTCATCCGTATCTTTGTCGACGAAGGTGCACCGATGGCAGAGCTATTGACAAGTCTGAAGGCTAAAGGCGGAAGGATGATGGAGTATATTCACAAATTGCTTGCTGCCTTTGGAATGCAAGCAGATACTCATCCTTCATCCTTCAGCCCTCAGCTTTTGGTTGAGCCATTGAGCCAACGCGAGTTGGAAGTACTACAGCTGATTGCCCAGGGACTCTCGAATCATGAGATCAGTGAGCGGCTTTTCCTGGCCTTGAGTACTGTTAAGGGGCACAATCGCGTTATCTTTGACAAACTACAGGTCCAAAGGCGCACCGAAGCGATTGCACGCGCCCGCGAGCTGGGTCTCTTGTAACCCAGTAACCCAAACGACCGTTTGCCCGCAAACCTGTTATGTGGGACCGTACGCACTCTAAGAGAGAGTGTTTCTTAAGTCTTTGTCGCCTTCTTTTCTGTACACGGATTTCACGGAAAGCACGGAAAAGGGCTGCTTTATAAGGGATTTTTCTCCCAAAGGGACACTGGGACGGTGCGTAAAACTCCGCGTAATCCGTGTTGTCCGTGTCCCAAAAAGGTCTTTAAGAAACAGTCTCTAAGGGGCCTGGCCAGCAGTGGTCTATTCGATAACGCCAAAGCATTAGAACTTCTCCCATCTCGAACCCCACAACAATACCCCAAACAATACTTTAGTATCTATGCGGTAATACCGCATTATAGATATATTACTTATACATTGAGCACGTGGCAGAGACTGAGATGATGGGCCACAACAGGTACAGCGTAATGTCAAACAAACTCAATCCAAAAACTGATCCGGGTCAACCCATAATCTATCAAGTCAGGATCAAGGGCCATCTGGGTCGCCAATGGACAGACTGGTTTGAGGGCCTGACCATCACGCCGGTAGACAACGGCGATACGCTTTTAACCGGCGCGGTGGTCGATCAGGCCGCGTTGCATGGCTTGCTAAAAAAAGTGCGTGATTTGGGCCTGCCATTGCTCTCGGTCAATTGCGTTGAACCCGGCCAGGCTGATGGCTCAGCTATCAAACAGTAAATCTAAGATAACGGATGGAATCTGATGGAAATCCAACAATTAGAGTTCTTAAAACATCTTGTTCGTTTCAAACGACATGTCTATCTCGATCATAATGCAACAACAAACGTGAGCAGCGATGTCCGGCGCACAATGAATCATGCCTTGAAATATTATTATGGCAATCCGTCGTCATTCTACGGCATTGCCAGAAAGTCAGCCGAAATTATAGAAAGGGCCCGGCGACAGGTTGCTGATGCTGTTCATGCTGATCCCGATGAGATATGTTTTACCGGATGCGCGACCGAATCCAATAATGCCGTGTTAAAGGCGGTCAGCAACTATTTTTATCCTCAAAAGAGAAAAATCATTTCCACGCCGATAGAACATCCCTCAGTGATCAACACCTTGGAGTTTTTAAAAACGCAGGGGATTATTGTCGAGTATTGTCCTGTTGATCGTCAAGGTCGTGTGATTCTGGCTGAATTGGAGAAGCTGATTGATAAGGAGACCTTCTTGGTCTGCTGCATGTTGGCCAATAATGAAATCGGTACGATTCAAGACATCCACGCGATTACGAAAATCGCCAGACAACATGGTGTACTGGTGCTGTCGGATTGCGTCCAGGCGTTGGGGAAGATTCCGATCGACGTACATGAATGGGGAATAGATTATGCCTCATTTTCAGCGCACAAGCTTTACGGGCCGAAAGGTGTCGGCGCCTTGTATGTGAAACAAGGCAGCCCGTTTGCGCCGTTACTGCATGGCGGCCATCAGGAAAACGATATGCGGGCAGGCACCGAAAGTCTCCACAATATTGCCGGATTTGGCGCAGCAAGTCAGGGTGTCGACAAACTCCTGGCGCATGCGGAAAAGATCCGTGTTTTGAAACATCAATTTATTGAGCAGCTCAAGGAAATCAAACCGGATTGTGTGATCAATTCGCCGGAAGAAGAATGTTTGCCGAACACGGTGAGTGTTACGTTTCCGGATGTGGATAATACCGGATTGATGGCGATGTTGGACTATCATGGCATTGCGGTTTCGGCCGGTTCGGCATGCAGCACGGGAGAAGATAAGCCTTCGCATGTTTTAAAAGCGATCGGTTTATCCGATGAAGCCGCGCGAGAGACCATCCGGGTCAGTCTCGGCTGTAATACTTCGGCGCGCGATCTCCGATATACCACACAGGTGGTTCAGGATTATATTAAAGGCCGAACCCCGCTTGTCAACGTGATCACGCCCGTACAATTGAACGAAACCATTTTGTTCGACGAACAAACCTACATCCTGGATGTACGTCCGCCAGACGACCGGAGAAAGTTCAAAGGTCTGCCGAATTCTCATGAAGTGCCGTCTCTCTCGGTCGAAAAATACCTCGATCAGCTTCCAAGGGATAAGCAAATTCTGGTAGTGTGCCCGGGCGGGGGTCTTTCGTTCATGGTGGCGTATTATTTGAAAGCGAAGGGCTTTAAGCACATCACCAATCTGCGAGGCGGTCTCGACGGCTGGAGAAAGCGGCGCAGTGATTTGTATCAAAAATACGCAGGGCAAAATATTACTGTACTTCAACCGGCAAAATAAAACAAATCTATTTTTCGGCTAGATCTAAAGTAAATCAGGAGACATTCAAATGACAACCCATACCGCCGGACCATCGCCACTTATTCGTGCAAGAGTTGCAGGGTTCCTGTATTTGATCACGAACCTGTTCGCTCCCTTCACCCTCCTTTATCTTCCCTCCCGTTTTATCGTGCCTGGAGATGCCGCCGCAACGGCCGCTAACATCATGGCTTCTGAATCACTGTTCCGTTCCGGCATCGTGCTCAATCTATTCACCTTCATAGGCCAAATATTTCTTGTGCTCGCGTTATATCAATTGCTCAACGTGGTTAACAAGAACATGGCATCGCTGATGGTCATATTCTCTCTAGCTGCTGTCCCTATCGCGATGCTCAATGAGCTTAACCAATTGGCAGTCCTGCAACTCTTAAGTGGCGCCAACTACCTGAAAGTATTCCCGGCCGAGCAGTTGCAAGCTCTGGTGTATCTATTTCTCCGGTTGCACACTCAGGGATTTGATATCGCCCAGATATTCTGGGGTCTATGGCTGTTTCCGATGGGTTGGCTGGTCTTCAAGTCCGGCTTCATGCCCAGGATTCTGGGCATTTTGTTGATGATTGGATGTTTTGGCTATGTCATACAAAGTTTCGCAGCATTTCTCGGTTACAACCTGAGTATTATTTTCTTTACGGGTTGGGGGGAACTGTTACTCCTTTTATGGCTGTTGATTAAGGGTGTAAACGTCGAACAGTGGGAAAAACGCGCTCTTGAATCTGCCTGAGTAGCATCCATTCTGAAGGGATAAGGGCTTCGTTTTCGAGCCGCTCCCCGGCGGACAACTTCCAGGTTTTGCAAACTTATTGGGTGTATTGTCGTACACTACTATGAAAGTGGCCGGATCGAATCGATCTTGGAGGAAACTCATGAAAGCGATTGTTTGTCACAACTACGGTCCACCCGACATTCTTAAATATGAAGAAATCGAAAAGCCGATCCCAGGGGAAAATGAAGTTTTGATAAAAGTTCGCGCGGCTTCCGTCAATCCCGTGGACGGCTTCCCAGTGCTCGTCACTCGTGTCTCTCGTATGATGGGGGCCGGGCTGCTCAAACAAAAGGCCACACGACTAGGAGCTGATGTGTCCGGCCAGGTCGAAGCGGTTGGCAGGAGCGTAACGCAGTTCAAGCCGGGCGACGAGGTGTTCGGCGCGTGCCTTGGGGCCTTTGCAGAGTATGTGTGTGCAAGTGAAAATAGGTTGGCCCTGAAGCCGGCCAACCTGTCGTTTGAGGCCGCAGCAGCCGTACCGGTAGCGGCACTCACCGCCCTGCAGGGTCTTCGTGACAAGGGAGGCATCCAGCGGGGCCAAAAAGTCCTGGTCGATGGTGCGTCTGGTGGTGTGGGTACATTTGCGGTCCAGATTGCCAAATCGTTCGGCGCTGAAGTCACGGCAGTGTGCAGTACGAGGAATGTAGACACGGCGCGATCGATTGGCGCAGACCATGTCATCGATTACACGCGGGTAGATTTTACGCAAAGCGGGCAGCGTTACGACCTGATTATTGCTGCCAATGCACATCATTGGCTTTTCGATTACAGGCGCGCGCTACGTCAGGATGGAATCTTGGTCATGGCTGGAGGTGGTTTGATTGAAATTTTCCAGGCGATGTTACTGGGACCATTTCTGTCACGGATGGGGAGCATACAGGTGCGTTTCTTTATAGCGAACATAAACAAGAAGGATTTGGTTCTTCTGAAAGATATGCTTGAAACCGGGAAAGTTGTGCCCATCATAGATAAACGTTACCCGTTAAGCGGCGTGGCCGAAGCTCTCCGTTATCGTGAAGAAGGACACGCCCGGGGAAAAGTAGTCATCACTTTGGAAGATAACAACAAAGTGTAGCCGGAGCAAATCAATTGGAGGAATACTTTATGAAAGCAATTTTGTACACAAAATATGGATCACCGGATGTTCTTCAGCTCACGGACGTAGAAAAACCTGTGCCTGCGGACGATGAAGTATTGATCAAGGTTCAGGCGGTATCCGTAAATAGATCTGATTGGGAGAGACTGACAGGGAAACCGTTGTATGCCCGCATCGGAGGGCTTCTAAGACCGCGTAACCCGATACTCGGATCCGACATAGCCGGGCGGGTTGAAGCAGCCGGCAGAAATGTCAAGCAGTTTAAGCCTGGGGATGAGGTTTTTGGGCTCATGTTGAACTATGGAGGCGGCTTTGCGGAATATGCCTGTAAATCTGAAAGAGCATTGGCACTGAAGCCCGCCGGTATGACATTCGAGCAAGCCGCGGCTATCCCACAAGCCGCATTTATCGCCCTGCAGGGGATTCGCGAGAAAGGACAGGTGCGGCCGGGGCAAAAAGTTTTGATCAATGGTGCAGGCGGCGGGGCAGGCACATTTGCAATTCAGCTTGCCAAATTAGCCGGGGCTGAAGTGACCAGCGTGGACAACGCAGAGAAACTGGAATTGATGCAGTCGCTTGGTGCAGACCACGTTATTGATTACACCAAAGAAGATTTCACCAAAAATGGGCAGAAGTATGATCTGATCCTTGATGTAATCGCACATCGATCGGTTTTCGCTTATCAGCGCGCGTTGGCGCCAAATGGAACTCATTTCATGGTCGGAGGTTCTGTAGGTACCATGTTCCAGATGTTGCTCCTGGGGCCATGGATCAGACGAACCACGGGCAAGAAAATACGTCTCCTTTTAGTTCAAACAGATTCGAAAGATTTGGTGTATATGACCGAACTGATCGGATCCGGCAAAGTCGTCCCTGTCATCGACAAACGTTACTCCTTAAGTGAGGCTGCTGAAGCGCTCCGCTACCTCGGAGCAGGGCACGCCAAAGGAAAAGTAGTCATCACTGTTGAATAGAATAACAAATAATGGGCTGAATACGGAGCTCCTGTTCATCCGCTTCGTTCCACCTGACTCTCCGCTTCTCCCTCAACTGGCGGAAAGCCACACTCCCCGACCGATGGATATGGCCGGGGAGTGTGGCTGCTACTTAACCAGGATAATCTTGCCAAGTGTGCGCGGATCGCTCAGTGTGCGCGTGGCGGAAGTGGACATCATCACTTCCTGCTCGGAACCATCTGAGTCGCTCGGGTTGATATTCATCCCGAATGTGGCGCCCTCGCTCAAAGTGATGCCGTGCAGGACCTGTTTCGGGATGAAGACCTCCAGGATATAGCCATCGGCCGTCTGCACCTGCGCTTGCTGGATTGTCTTGACGTCCGGAGTGGTCGTCGGCCCGAACCAGACAATTATCGCAGGCGGTACCTTGGCAAAATCGCCGGCGGAAATGCCGATCTGGTAATCATCATCGCTCATACTCAGGTCATCGTAGTCTTTCTCGAGCTGCGTGTCGATCTGCAGCTCCATATAATCGCCATGCCACAGGTTGGCATCAGATGAGGTCTGGATGTGCTTATCGTCTACGACGTTGAAGGCGAAATAAAGGCCCTCGGGAGCCCAGCCTACCCAGGCCTGGGTGGATAAATCCTTCGGCCCATCCCATTTGTTCGAGTTAAGGCCGAAGACAACCTGGGATTTGTCGTTGAGCGTAAAAGTCGGCTCGGCGGGCCAATCATCCAGTTTGGCATCGATCTTGATCGCGCCTGCCGAATGGATCTCCTGCGTGAACGGGCGCGGAACGACCGCAGCATTCGGGTCTTTCGTCGGGACGAGGTGCGGCAGGCCGCCGGTCTGGAAACCTTTCTGGATGGCGTCCAGCATGTCATCGTTCCCCTGGCTCAGTTCCCAGATCATGACGCCTGCCAGCCCCTGGTCTTTGATGTAACCGGCTTTTGCCGCGATCGATTCGGGGTCGTCGTAGCCGATAAAAATGCCCGTATCCGGGTTGTAAAGCGACGGGACCTGGGCTTCCTCGTTCCAGGTACGCTTGTACGTGGAAAAGTAATTGTCTTTCAGTTCTTTGTAATCAAAAGCGCCGTCTTCGTACAGGCCAGGCGCTGCGCCATCGGCGGTTTGGTACAGACCGTTATCCTTGTTAGGCACACCCTTCCAACCGCGACCATAAAACGGAACGCCCATCACCAGCTTATCCGCCGGAACACCGGCCTTCAGATATTCCTGGACGGCGGCATCCACATTCAGGGAGGCGTCTGACGGGTCTTTCGCAGCCTTATAGAGCGGCGCGTTGAAGTTGGTCGTCTTTTCCCAGGTGCCGTGCAGGTCATACGCCATCAGGTTGATCCAGTCGAGAGACTGGATGAATTCGCTGCGCTCGAAGTTCTGCGCATTCCCCGATCCGGCAGGCGCGGCAATCGTCAGTAAATAATGCCTGCCGTCCGAAGCGCCCAACTCGTCCAGTTGGCGGCGCAGCTCGGCCAGCAGCAGGGTGAAATTGTGCTTATCCTCCGGGCGCCCGGGGCTCAGCCCGCCACCGCCCGGATATTCCCAGTCGATGTCGATCCCGTCGAAGACACCCTTGTACTGCTTGAGATACAGGTCCACGCAGGATTTGGCAAAGGCCTGGCGCGAGGCCTCGGTCAGCGCCGCGTCGGAAAAGTGCTCCGACCAGGTATAGCCGCCAACCGAAATGAGCACCTGTAGGTGAGGGTTTTTCTGCTTCAATTGCAGGAGCTGGTTGAAATTCCCATGCAGGGCAGCGGCATCGTTCGAATCCGCCTGTCCGCTCACGCTCTCATTCGCGGCGTAAACGCGCTCCACGTCCGCGGCCGGGTCGCCCAGGATACATTCTCCCTTGTCGGAAACGTTGGAGAAAGCATAGTTGATATGAGTGATTTTGCCTGCCGCAATGCCGGAAACAAACGACTTGCGCTCCGCGGCCCACTGGGCGTAATAGCCTATCACCCGTTTCCCGCCAGGGAACAGAGAGGCCGGAGCCGGTGTAGCCGGGGCGCCCCCCAGGGGAACTACGCAACTGCTCAGGACAAACACCGCCAGTAACGCAATCGAGAAAAAGCCTTTTTTAGACATAACAATACCCTTTCGTGAAAGTCAAAGTCGGCACTTTTACAGCCCCTTATCATATACCTGGTTACCGGTATACATTTGTCAAGAATAACGCAAAAGAGAAGCAATGGAAATCAATCAATAATAGTATATTGGCTTTTCCACACCCGTCAAGAAAAATGCCGTAAAGTTCAGTTCTCAAACCACAAACATGCAAAACGGCAGTCCTCGCGCGTTGAGTTCCAGCTTCGCGGACTGCGTCACTTCCACACCCAAAAGTCCCTGCAAAAGGATTTTGTCCATGCGGCACAACTCGGGGTGTTTTGCGATGATGGCGGCATAGGGACAGTGTTCGAAAAGTACGCGCGGGCCCTGCGCGTGGGCTTCCCAGCGCGATTGATAATGCAGCGCATTCAGGCGCTCGATGGCCAGGGCCAAGCGCCGGGTAATGGTTCCGGCCTGCCCACCCGCAGCGCTGGAGGCCAGGTACCCAGCCAGCACCTGCAAAGCGGAGTCCTGCTCCACAGGCGGGAGCCTGCCAAGCCATTCGAACAGGGCCGCATCGGCCAGCCCCGAAAGGTTATCTCCCGCAGCCGCGTCGCCCAATCCATACACCTGCAGCGGACGGCCGCGCCCCGGCCCGTGGCGCTCGCCAAGCGCTTTCGCCCGGCCGTCCGAAACCAGGATGGACAGGTGGTGGCGGATATTGGCCGGCGTGACGCGCAGCGCCCGGCCAATCTCCCCGGCAGTCACACCCGGATGGGTCTGCAGGTAAGCAAGAATACGTTGGCGCGCGTTTGGTTTTGACATGATGAATTGGGCGGTTTCGGAAAATAATATTTAGAATGTTGGCCCGGGGTCTCGATATGTGGCGCCACTCTCGACCGCCGTATATAGCATATTATAGCCACTTTTTGATTTTTACAAATATATTTTTGCATAATTCGATTGACGCCGGCTGCGCGCAACGTTATAATCTTCATGACCATATGACCGAATCACTGAACTGGGAAAGTTCCTATGCAATTGCGCTGGCGCTCAAAGAAGCGCACCCCGAAGCGGACCTGACGAACGTCTCGCTGAACATGATCTACGCGTGGACGGTTGGCCTGGAGAACTTCGAGGACGACGCCGCACTGGCAAACGACCAGATCCTGGCGGCAATCTACCAAGACTGGTTCGAGGAGATCTTGCATGACCTCAAGTGAGCCCCGACCCCGAGAGAACCAGGGCAAGGAGAGCCGGGATAGGCTCAATCTCCCTGGCTACGAAATCCCGCCCGAAATGGATGGGCAGATCGCCATTACGACACTCGATCGCGTCTACAATTTTGGGCGGCGTTCTTCGCTATGGCCGCTGATGTTCGGGCTGGCCTGCTGCGCCATCGAAATGATCTGCGCCCAGGCTTCACGCTACGACATGTCCCGCTTCGGCATGGAAGTCATGCGCCCCAGCCCGCGCCAGAGCGACGTGATGATCGTGGCCGGCACGGTCACGAAGAAGATGGTCCCGGCCATCGTGCGCCTGTTCAACCAGATGCCCGAACCGAAATACGTCATCGCCATGGGCGCCTGCGCTTCGGGCGGCGGGCCGTTCAAGGAAGGCTATAACGTCGTCGCCGGCGTGGACAAGTTCATCCCCGTGGACGTCTACGTGCCCGGCTGCCCCCCCACCCCACAGGCGCTCGTAGCCGGCATGATCAAACTGCAGGAAAAGATCGACAAGCAGTCGCTCAGCCAGGTGCGCTGGTACAGGAAGGGCGCAGACTCGGTCGAAATCCCGGTGCCGTTCCTTGGCCCGGACCTGATCGATCCGCGTAATATCCCGCATATCAAAGCCAAATCCGCCGAGCTGGCCAACCCGCCGGCCGCCGAGAACGCCTGATACCCGAATTTGCACATGAGACCGCGATGACAACTCCCGTGAGTGAAACCAAGCTCGAACCGCTGGGGGAACGACTGGCCGCCCGCTTCCCTGGCGCCGTGGGTGCGGATACGCGTCCCGGTTATTCCGGCTGGGTCGTGGAGGCCGCCAGGCTGATCGAGTTTGCCACCTTCGTGCGCGACGAACTGGGTTATGACCTGCTCTCCTCGCTGACAGCCGTGGATTACCTGCCCGAGGGCAGGATGGAAGTCGTTTATCACGCCTACAAAACTACGGGAGGCCCGGCGCTGGTTTTCAAGGTGCAGGTCCCGCGCGTCGACCCGGTGGAAGTCCCTTCGGTCATTTCGATCTGGCCGGGGGTAGACTTCCAGGAACGTGAAGCCTGGGACCTGTTCGGCATTAAATTCATCGGCCACCCGGACCTGCGGCGCATCCTGATGTGGGAGGGTTTCGAAGGCCACCCGATGCGCAAAGACTGGAAGGAAGCCTTCTACGAAGAGGAAGTCAAGCCTTTCAAGTCGCGCTGGCCGGATGGCAACCATGTTTACGCAGAACAGAAAAATCCGTACGGCGATAACATCATGTTCAAGCCCGGGTTCGACCCCGAAAAATGGACGCCCACCGATCCCGAAGAACTGCTGTATGCTTCATTGAAGAACTACCAGGCAGAATCCAAAGACGGCATCAAAACAGACCAGGTGTTGGTCAACCTGGGGCCGCAGCATCCGTCCACCCACGGCGTCTTCCGCGTCGTGGTGATGCTCGACGGGGAAACCATCGTGCGGCTCAAACCGGTCATGGGCTATCTGCACCGCAATCACGAGAAGATCGGCGAACGCAACACCTTCCTGCTGAACATGCCTTACACCGACCGCCTGGACTACTTCAATTCCATGAGCAACAACTGGGGCTATTCCATGGCGGTGGAGAAGTTAATGGGCATCCAGGTGGCGGAACGCGCCGAATATATCCGTGTGATCATGGCAGAACTTAGCCGCATCCAGAACCATCTGGTATTGATCGGTACGCTGCTCAGCGACCTGGGCGCATTCTTCACCCCGGCCCTGTACGCCTTCGAAGAGCGTGAACTGATCCTGGACGTTTTTGCGGCGACGGCCGGCTCGCGCATGATGTGCAACTATCACCGCTTCGGCGGCGTGGTGCGCGATATTCCAGCGGAAGCGCTGCAGAAGATCAAGGACCTGTCCTTCGAGCGCCTGCCGCGAAAAATAGAAGAGTTCGACCGCCTGCTGACCGAGAATGAAATACTCGTCTCACGCTGCAAAGGCGTAGGCGTTCTGAGCGGCGAAGATGCAGTTGCCTACTCGATGGTCGGCCCAATGCTGCGCGCCTCGGGCGTGCCATACGACGTGCGCCGCGCCGACCCGTATGGGATCTATGAGCGCTTCGAGTTCGATGTGGCCGTGCGCTACAACGGCGACCTGATGGACCGTTACCTGATCCGCATTGACGAAATGCGCCAGTCGGTGCGCATCCTGCAGCAGGCCATCAAGCAAATCCCCGCGGGGCCGATCGTAAGCGTCAAGCCACAGTACCAGGTGCGCGTCCCCGCCGGCGAAGCCTACGGCCGCGTGGAAGGCCCAAAAGGTGAGCTGGGCTTCTACGTCATCTCCACCGGCAAACCGACCCCCTGGCGCTATCACGTGCGCGCCCCATCCTTCATCAATCTTACGGCGCTTGAAAAAATGTGTGAGGGCGAAAAGATAGCCGACTTTGTCGCCATCCTAGGCGCAATCGATATTGTGCTCGGCGAGACGGACCGCTAGGCAGGAGCAAAAACCATGTATGGACAGGGTATTTGGAAAGGCCTGAAGGTCACCTTAACTCGCTTCCTGCAGACCTATTGGGAAGATCTCGGCTGGCTGCTGCGCGGCCGGAAGCGCTATTACTCCCCTGAGGGCATCGCGCACCGTTCCGGCAAGGACAACAACGGCATTTTCACTGTGCAGTATCCGGAAGAAGATTTACCTATTCCCGAAGAGTTCCGTTACGTGCCCTTCCTGGTCTATGACGAAAAGGAAGATGGCGGCAAGGACGTGCGCTGCACCTCGTGTGGCATCTGCGCAAAAGTCTGCCCACCACAGTGCATCTGGATCGTGCGCACCAGCGACCCGGAGACCGGCCGGCCGGTCCCGGTCCCGACCGAGTTTTACATCGATGCCGATGTGTGCATGAACTGCGGGTTCTGCGCCGAGTATTGCCCGTTCGACGCGATCATCATGGACCATGACTACGAAATCGCTTCTTATGAGCGTAACTTAATGAACATGGAAAAACTGCTCAAGCCGGCTTCCTATTACAAGAGCATCCGCCCGCAGAATTATGCCTTCCAGGAAGAGGCGCGCAACGCCAAGGAAGCCGCCAAGGCGGCCAAGGCCGACGCCGACAATGAAGCCCATTAACACAAAGGACACCAAGGAAAAAGCTTAGGGTTTTCCTTTGTGCTCTTTGTGTCCTTTGTGTTTAGCGCCTTGATCTATTATCCTAAAAACAGAGAGAGATGATGAGCAAAATTACACGTGAGGCCGTCCTGTCGGCGCTGAGCAAGGTACAGGAACCCGAGCTGCACCAGGACCTGGTGACGCTCGGCATGGTACGGGACATCGAAATCGAAGGAGAAGCCGTCAGTTTTACCGTGATGCTGACTACACCGGCCTGCCCCCTGCGCGGGCAAATCGAAAAGGAATCCCGCGAGGCCGTCCTGGCTGCCGGCGCGAAAAAAGTCAGCGTGAAGCTGGATTCAGACGTGCCCAACGACGGGCGCATGCGCGGGCTGATGAACATGCCCATCCGCAACGCCATCGCCGTGGCCTCGGGCAAAGGCGGCGTGGGCAAGAGCACGGTGGCCGTTAATCTGGCGGTTGCGCTGGCCCAGAGCGGCGCGCGCGTAGGCCTGATGGACGCCGATATTTACGGCCCCAACGTGCCCACTATGATGGGCGTGGCCAACATGCCGGCCCCGCAGGGCAAGCGTCTCATGCCGGCCGAGTCTTATGGCGTGAAAATGATGTCGATGGGTTTCCTGGCCAAACCCGGCCAGCCGCTGATCTGGCGCGGGCCGATGCTCAATTCCGCCATCCGCCAGTTCCTGAGCGACGTGGAATGGGGCGAGCTTGATTATCTGATCATCGACCTGCCCCCCGGCACGGGCGACGCCTCGCTTTCGTTGGCGCAGGCCCTGCCCCTGAGCGGCGTGGTCATCGTCACCATGCCGCAGGCGGTCTCGATCGAAGATGCCAGCCGCGGCCTGGAAATGTTCCGCACGCTCAACGTCCCGGTCCTGGGTGTGATCGAGAACATGAGTTATCTGACCCTGCCGGACGGCTCCAAAATGGACGTGTTCGGCCAGGGCGGCGGCGAAGCGCTGGCCAGGGCGGCGGACGTGCCCTTCCTGGGCAGCGTGCCGATCAACCCGAAGGTGCGCATCGGCGGCGACAGCGGCAGGCCGATTGTGGTCAGCGAGCCAGAAGCCGATGCGGCCAAAGCGCTCAAGTCGATGGCCGAGACCGTCGCGGCAAGCATCAGCGTGGCTGCCCTGAGCGGCAATAACGCGCCGACGATCAGCGTGGTGTGAAGATCAGAGATTAGAAATCAGTGATTAGCATAACAAAAGATGGGACTGGCCGTAGCCAGTCCCATCTTCTTGTAAAAAGAACTCCTGCCTATGGCACGTTGTAAGTAATAATCAACTGCGGGCGGGAGGCGAGCGTCCCGTAGTTGCCGCTGAAGAAGTTCATGTAGTCTGACGCAACGTTATTGTTATCATCCAGGGCGAAATACAGGCGGAACTGCGTCACGCCGATCTTGTTGACCTTGGTCAACCCGGTGGCGTTCACCGGGTAGGTGCTGTACCAGGTGCTCGAGGCCGCCTTGTTGAAATAGGTTACCTTGGCCGCCGAGGCGTTCGCCTTGAAATCTGTCAGCGCCAGGGATAAAGTGCCGAAGGAGCCGGTTCTGATATCCACCCACAGCTTACCCAGCTTCGTGAAGGGATTGCTGCCGGTCGTCACCCCGCTCTTCTTGATCTTGAGTTGCGCGTATTGGATGTTGGCACTATCCGGCAGGGAAGCTGTATTGAAGGACAGGATTGCCCGGTATTGGCGGTTGTAATTATCGTCGCCCAATATGAAGGTGGTGGCAAGGGCATCCTTCCAGCCACCCACGCCGCTGAATTCGGTCGATTCCAGAACCCAGCCATCCTGCTTGCCGATGGATGTAAAAGACACCGTGGCCGCGTAGTTCTGGCCGGGTTGATCGGCGGTCAGGCTGATAAAGCTGCGGCTGGCAGGTGTAAAGGTCACACCCGCCTTGGAAGGCGTGAGCGTGCCAGACCAGTTATACTCCACCTGGAAGAAGAAGTTCCCATTGGCATCCGTCATGACCGTTTTGTCGATGCTATCGAAATAGCTCAAGGTTACCCCGCTGGCGCCCGCATTGCCAGAGATGGTGAAAGTACTGGCCTGTCCAAAGGCATTGTCTCCCCAGCAAGTCAGCGCGCCGCTGGTGCGTAGCCCGCAGGTGTGGAGTCCGCCCGCGCTGACTTGCGTGAAGGTCCCGCTCGGCGCCGCGGATTGTAAGGAGCCATTGAACCCCCAGCAGGCCACCGTGGCATCGTTCTTCAGCCCGCAGGTGTGTGATCCGCCCGCGCTGACCTGCGTGAACGTCCCGGCCGGCGGCGCAGCCTGGCCATAACTATTGTCTCCCCAGCAGACGACGTTGTCAACGCCACTGCTCTTCAGCGCGCAGGTATGGAAAGCGCCCGCGCTGACCTGTGTGAACGTCATCCCGAGCGGCGGCGTGGATTGTCCGAGGCTAATGTCTCCCCAACAGACAACGTCGTCGGGGCCGACGGGGGACTTCAGCGCGCAGCTATGGTAAGCGCCCGCGCTGACCTGCGTGAAGGTCCCGACAGCCGGCGTATTCGTGACCTGGTTATAGATATCGTCTCCCCAGCAGGCCAGGCTGCCGCCGCTCTTCACCCCGCAGGTATGATAATACCCGGCGGCAACCTGAGCGAAGGTAGTAGAGAGCGGCGGTTGGGTATCGCCACTAGTGTCTTCTCCCCAGCAGACGGCGTTGTCGCCGCCGCCGGTCTTCACCGCGCAGGCATGGCGGTTGCCCGCGCTGACGTTTATGAACGTTCCAAGTGGCGGTGTGGACAACCCCAAAGTATTATCGCCCCAGCAGGCAATAGTGCTGTCGTTCTGCAGCCAGCAGGTATTCCATTTGCCCGCGCTGATGATTTCGAGCAGGGCAGAGGCGACCCTCCTGGACGGAGGCAGGTTTGCCCCTTTGGACGCAGGCGCAGCCAGCACCCGCTGAAGGGGCAGCCCGACCAGCGCCAGCAAGACGCATGAAATGCAAAAAATGACAATTAAACGGTTAGAGTACATGTTACTCTCCATTTGTGTATAATATCTTCCAAGAATGTGGAATCAAAATTAATTATACCCTTTTTCCCTGTGTTAAATAACTACCTGGAACTTGACAAATCTGATAACTCCAGCGCTTGAAAACCCTACCCGGCCATTCTCTACCGGACAAATTTTCTTTTCGTGTGTCTCAAACACGTTTTTTACCACAAAGGGCACGAAGTAACACGAAGGAAGAGCTTTTAAGGTTTCCTTTGTGCCCCTTTGTGGCCTTCGTGGTGAAGATTTTGAACTTTGTCCGGTAGCAAACCCGGCCAACATAAGAACGTAGGCTGAATATGGCTACTTAGAGAGTGACTTACCTTACATCCTTAGGGTTCGTAAAAATATAAGTTCCCTCACTCTCATCAAACGGTGCCATCCCCGTAGGGGCATCGGGGCGATGTGCGATGAGCCGTTCCCCAGGCGAAGAAGTGTCGCCACGGCGCCACGGCGACGCAATCTCCTGCCGGGGAGGAGACCGCCACGTCGCTGGAAATCGCTCCTCGCGGTGACACTGAGGGAAGTTAATAACTCACCTTACGCACTTCCGGGATTTTAAACCCAAAGAGCTTTAACCACGAAGGACACCCCGTAAAATCATCAGGGCAGGCGAAGTAGCACGACACCTGTCACCTGCCCCGCCGGACTTCGGCGGGGTGCGCAGAAGGTGCCAGGGAGAAGACCAAATTCTTTGGCTTTTAGCCAAAAAGCTCGATGTTCTTAAGATTTCCTTTGTGGTTAATGGTTTCTCTTTTTCAGTGCTCTGCGGAAGGTGAGTTACAAATAAAAAACCAATAATTTTATATGGTGGTCATTCGCCCACCTTTGACAACGTTAATTCAGAACAGCAACGTCAATACACACTTGCCAGGCGGTGGTCATTGACTCCGCCGGTTTTTTTGCTTGAGATGCACGGCCACGCCCGGCCCCACGCCCATCGCGGGTCTGAGCCAGGTGGTGTTAGTGAAAAACGCCGGGGTTGCACGTGTGCCCTGCGCGTGACGCGAATAAACACGGATTTTACACGCGAATGAGGGTATAATTTCAACATGCAACCTTCCATTTACAGTATCCGCTTCTCCAAAGTTGGGAAGCTTTATCATTTCGACGCCGGCCACATCGCCGACCTGAAGGTCGGTGAATATGTCGTTGTAGAGACCGCCCGCGGGCGGCAGTTGGGCGAAGTCATCCAGACCGTCGAAAACCCGCCCGCGCCGCCCGAAGGGACCTGGAAATCGGTCGAGCGCAAGGCCACCCCCGGCGACCTGCTCCTGCGCCAGACCTGGGTCCAGAAACAGACTGAGGCCATGATTAACTGCCGCGCGCGTTCCGCGGAACTGCAGATCCCGGGGGTCAAGATCGTCTCGGCGGAGTACAGTTACGACGGTTCCCGCCTGACCTTCATGTTCAGCACGGAAACGGAAGACAAAGTCGACCTGAAATCCCTGCGCAAGGATATGCAGAAGCTCTATCCCCAGTCACAGGTGGATATGCGCCAGATCGGCCCGCGCGACGTGGCCAAGATCCTGGGCGGCATGGGCGCCTGCGGGCTGGAGACGCGCTGCTGCTCCAAGTTCCTGACCGAGTTCAGCCCGATCTCGATCAAGATGGCCAAGGAGCAGGGCATCTCACTCACCCCTTCCGAGATCACCGGCATGTGCGGACGCCTGCGCTGCTGCCTGGTGTATGAATACGAGCAATATGTAGCCGCCCGCAAGGAACTGCCCAAACGCAACAAACGCGTGATCACGCCCGACGGCGAGGGCAAAGTCCTGGACGTCTATCCGCTGCGCGACGTGGTGCTGGTGGAGTTCGAAAGCCAGGAAACGCGCAACCGGCGCGAATACCACCGCGACGTGTTGGAACCCTGGGATGAGTTGGAAGCCCTGCGCCGCAAAGCCCAGGCGCCCTGCGACCGGCACGAAGGCGGCGGCTGCGATTGCGGGAAGAACGAAAAACCAGAAAAAAGCAATTAGTGCTCGATCACGCGCTGCGGAACAGGCCACCCTGTTGCGCGGCGCGTATTGCATAGGAGCCTATCAGCATGACTGAACCCGGCACTTGGCAAGAAAAACAGCACATCCTGGTCATCCTGGCTCATCCGGATGACCCGGAATTTTTTTGTGGCGCCACGCTGGCCCGTTGGATTCAGGCCGGGCACGAGATCACCTATTATTTACTGACCTGCGGCGATAAGGGCCGCAACGAACACAACCTCGATATCGAGGATAACGAACTGTGCGCGCTGCGCCACCTGGAACAACGCGCCGCGGCCGCCGTGCTGGGCATCAAGGAAGTCCATTTCCTGGATAAGGAAGACGGTTACCTGTTCCCGGACCTTGACCTGCGCCGGGAAGTGGTGCGCGCCATCCGCCGCTTCAGGCCCGATATCCTGGTGACCTGCGACCCACAAAATGTGTTTGCCATGTACGGGCTTAACCACCCCGACCACCGCGCAACCGGCCAGGCCGTGCTGGATGCGGTCTTTCCGGCGGCCGGGAACGAACTGTTCTTCCCGGAACTCCTGCAGGAAGGGCTGGACCCGCATACGCCCAAGGAAGTCTGGGTGACGCTCACCAACCAGCCGGACGTGAGCCTCGACGTGACCGAACTCTGGGAGACAAAAATCCGCGCGTTGAAGGAGCACAAAAGCCAGGTCGGCGACCTGGCCAAGCTGGAAGAGCGCCTGCGCAGCCGCCACACGGAAGATAGCACGCCGGAGAAGCCGCGCTACGAGGAAAAGTTCAAGGTGGTCAGCTGGCGGTAGAAATTTACGTGCCAATGGGGGCCCTATGATAAGCACATCGAACGACAGGAGCCAAGAATGACCGACTTTTACGCTGAGGCCCAACAACTATTCAGCTACAGCCAATCCATGCGCCGTGACCTGCACATGCACCCTGAGTTGGGCTACCAGGAAGTGCGCACCTCGGGCATCATCGCCAAGGAACTGCGCGAACTGGGCCTGGAAGTCACCACCGGCATTGCCAAAACCGGCGTGACCGCCGTTGTGGACGGCGCAAAGCCCGGCCCGGTGATCATGCTGCGATTCGACATGGACGCCCTGCCGATCAACGAACAGACCGGCGCCGAATACGCCTCGCAGAACCCGGGCGTAATGCACGCCTGCGGGCACGACGGGCACGTGGCCGTCGGGCTGACCGTGGCGCGCCTGCTCAACGACCACCGCGACGAGATCAACGGCACGATCAAACTCGTCTTCCAGCCGGCCGAAGAAGGCATGGGCGGCGCAGACAGGATGATCAAGGAAGGCGCGCTCGAGAACCCGCACCCGCTGCGCAGCCTGGGGCTGCACATCTGGAACGAGCAGCCCATTGGCTGGCTGGGCATTGCCGCCGGGCCGATCATGGCCGGCGCGGCCATCTTCAAGATCACAATTACGGGCAGGGGCGGCCATGGCGCGGCCCCGCACCTGACGATCGATCCCGTACTGGCCTCGGCGCAGATCGTCAGCGCCGCGCAGGGTATCGTCTCGCGCAACGTCGACCCGCAGAAAGCGGCCGTCGTTTCGGTCACCACCATCCACGGAGGGGATACGTTCAACGTCATCCCGCAGCAGGTCGAAATGAGCGGCACGATCCGCTACTTCGAGTTCGACGTGCGGGAGCTGGTTTTCAAGCGCCTGGAGCAGGTGGTGCGAAGCGTGGCCGAAGGGATGGGCTGCCAGGCGGCCATCGAGATCAACGACCTGACCCCGGCGGTGATCAACGACCCGCAGGTGACCCAATCCGTCAAACGCGCGGCGCAGAATACGCTCCCGGGCCACAACATCGACGAACGCGGGCACTTCACCATGGGCGCCGAAGACTTCGCCTACTTCCAGCAAAAGGTCCCGGGCGCGTATTTCCTGGTGGGCTCGAACAATGCCGAAAAGGGCTTGAACTTCGGCCACCACCATCCGAAATTCGATTTCGACGAAGGCGTCCTGCCGCGCGCCGCCGGGTTGATGGCAGCTTCGGCAGTGGAATTGCTTAATCACTCCCGATGATGATCCAATCCTGCAGGTGATGGATAGTTGCAACCAGTACTTATCGATCATAGTCAGAACAAACCATTAATGTAATAGTATGAAGGACCCAAGGAGAACCTGATGAATATACAAAAACTTGCTTTCGCCGTATGTTTGCTAACTGCACTCCTGGTCGGCCCTGTAATCAACGTCTCGGCCGTCAGCCTGCAAACTTCGGTCCCGCCAAACATTACTTTTGAAACCATCGTAAGCGGGCTGACACAACCTGTATTCGCCACGCATGCGCCCGGTGACAGCGCCCGCCTCTTCATCGTTCAGCAAAGCGGACAAATCCTGATCCTCAAAGGAACAACGCTTAACGCCACGGCCTTCCTGGATGTCAGTAGCATCATTAAAACAGGGGGAGAGCAGGGGCTGCTGGGGCTGGCGTTTGACCCCAACTATTCGACCAATGGATATTTTTATATTGTTTACACGGACCAATCCAGCGTCGGTGACGACGTCCTGGCGCGTTACAAGGTTTCCAGCGGCGACCCGGACCTGGCCGATGATACGAGTGCGCAAATTTTACTGACGGTCTCGGAGCCTTACGAAAACCACAACGGCGGCATGATCGCCTTTGGGCCAGATGGCGACCTGTATTTCGGCCTTGGCGATGGCGGCAGCGGCGGCGACCCGCAAGGGAACGGACAGGATAAAACAACCCTGCTGGGGAAAATCCTGCGCCTGGACGTGTCGACCGTTCCATATACAGTCCCACCGACAAACCCTTTCTACAGTTCGTCAACGGACAAAAAAGAAATCTGGGCTTATGGCCTTAGAAACCCCTGGCGGTTCTCATTCGATAAGGGCACCGGGGATATATACATCGGGGATGTTGGACAAAATGCCCAGGAGGAAGTTGATTACCAGCCATCCAGTTCGACAGGCGGGGAGAATTACGGCTGGAACTGGCGCGAAGGAAATTTGTGTTACTCAACCTGTACTTTACCTTCTGGCTATGTTGCGCCTGTTTCTGTTTACAATCATGGCACCAACGATTCCATTGGCTGCGCCGTCACGGGCGGATACGTATACCGCGGCAGCGCATTTCCCGGCCTGGTTGGCGTTTATCTGTTTGGCGATTTCTGCACCGGCAACCTCTGGGGACTATATAAAAACGCGAGCAATCAATGGGTTACAAAACTGATCAAGGACACCGGCTACAATATCAGTTCCTTTGCGGAGGACGAAGCGGGAGAACTCTATATTCTGGATTATGGCGGACAATTGATCCACATCAAGCAGGCCCCGATTGTCATGGCCACGTTCAACTCCGGCGCGGGCCAGGACGGTTTCATTGTGGAAACCAGTGAAACTTCAAGTACAGGCGGGCCGTTCAACGCAACCAACACCTGGCTGACGGTTGGAGATAATGCAGCCGATCGGCAAATCCGGGCAATACTCTCGTTCGGTACCGGTAGTTTGCCAAATACCGCAGTGGTCGTATCCGCCACCCTCAATATCATGAAACAAGGTTTGACGGGCGGAGATCCGTTCGTATCGCTGGGCAAACTGGTGGCAGATATTGGCATGCCGTCCTTCAGTGGCAATCCGGTTCTGCAAAGCAGTGATTTCCAGGCTGCGGCAGGCGCCAACACTGTTGCAACTTTTTCCAGCCCGCCGGTTGCGAACTGGTACAGTTCGCCATTGCTGCAGGTCAGCTTTGCAAAGATCAGCCGGACCGGCAGTACCCAGTTCCGCTTGCGGTTTACACTGGATGACAATGACAACGGCGCAAATAACCGCGTAAATTTTGTAAGCGGCAATGCCACGCTGGACAAACCACAGCTGGTTGTCAATTACTTCGTACCATAAATCTCTGCATCACCAGCCATAAACAGGGTAGATTGGGATGAAAATATCCCAATCTACCCTGTTTGTTTCTCCTTTTCCACCTGCGCTGATTTTTCAGAAAATCTGCGTGAAGTTCTGTGTTTGCAAAACCGTAAATTTTCCTTTATTGACGAGCCTTGCCCGGAATGTTATACTGGGTCTACAATCATCTGATTAATCAAATTTATCTATTTATTGTGTGCTGCGTAAGGAGCAGTATGATACTGCGCGATCGCGTTGCCCTCGAAAGTCTCTCGGAGTTTCTCCGCTATCTGGCCGCCCACGAACAGGACGAGACCGGCCTGCCCGCTTTAACGGACTTAAGCCGGGAGCTGGGCATCAGCGTTGCCAGCCTGCGCGAACAACTGGAAGTGGCGCGCGCCCTGGGATTGGTGGATGTACGTCCGCGCACCGGCATTCGACGTTTGCCTTATTCGTTTTTGCCGGCGGTGCGCCAGAGCCTGGGTTACGCCATGGCGCTCGACGAGAACAGCTTCGGGGCGTTCGCCGACCTGCGCAAACACGTCGAGGCGGCTTACTGGCACGAGGCCGTAAAAAAGCTGACAGCCGACGACCAGTCCCGGCTGCGATCCCTGATGGAACGGGCCTGGAGCAAGCTCAACGGCTCGCCCGTCCAGATCCCTCACGATGAACACAAGCAACTACATCTCACCATCTATGGACGGTTGAACAACCCTTTCGTCAGCGGCATCCTGGAGGCCTACTGGGAAGCCTACGAGGCCATTGGCTTGAATGTTTTTGCTGATTACAAGTATCTTCAGGAAGTCTGGCAATACCACCAGCAAATGGTGGACGCCATTTGCACTCAAAACTACGAAGCCGGTTACAAGGCGCTGCTCGAGCACACCGATCTCATCTATCACCGGCCCGAAATTTAAACGCCATTAATATCTTATACAGGAGCACCATGACTCAACGTATTGTGAATGACTTTTCGATCACCGTCGGCACAGCCAACGGTTCGGGCTCGCAGACGTCCAATGTGACGATCTTGCGCGCATTGTTCAAGATGGGCATCCCCGTATCGGGCAAGAACCTGTTCCCCAGCAACATTCAAGGCCTGCCCACCTGGTATACGATCCGCCTGAGCAAGGATGGCTTCATCGCCCGGCGCGACGAACAGGAAGTGGTGGTGGCCATGAACCCGAATTCTTTCGAGCGCGATCTGGCCAGTGTGGTACCTGGCGGCGCGTTCTACTACGACGACTCGATCAAAAAACCGATCACGCGCGAGGACGTCGTCGTCTATGCAATGCCCGTCAAGGAGATCGTCAAAAGGGATCCAAATATCCCCAGCAACCTGCGTGATCTGGTTGGGAACATGGTCTACGTGGGCGTGCTGGCCCATATGCTCGGCATCGACGTGGAGAAGATCGGCCAAGCGCTGAACTTCCACTTTAAAGGAAAGCAAAAACCGATCGACCTGAATTTTAACGTGATCAACGTTTCGGCTGAGTGGGCCAGGGACAACCTTGAAAAGAAAGACCCCTATTTCATCGAGCCAATGGACAAGACCGAAGGCCTGATCATGGCCGACGGGAACACCGCCGCCGCGGTCGGTTCGATCTACGGCGGCGTGCAGTTCGCGGCCTGGTACCCGATCACGCCGGCCTCCAGCCTGGCCGAAGGCCTGTTGGATTACCTGCCGCTGCTGCGCAAAACCGAAGACGGCAAAAATACCTACGCAGTCGTCCAGGCCGAGGACGAACTGGCCGCGTTGGGTATGGCAGTCGGCGCCGGCTGGAGCGGGCTGCGCGCCATGACATCCACATCCGGCCCGGGCCTGAGCCTGATGACTGAGTTTGCCGGCCTGGCTTATTACGCCGAAATCCCGGTCGTCATCTGGGACGTGGTTCGCATCGGTCCCAGCACCGGCCTACCCACCCGCACCTCGCAGGGCGACTTAAGCTTTACCGCCAACATCGGTCATGGCGATGGCGAGAGCATCATCCTGCTGCCCGGCTCGGTCAACGAGTGCTTCGAATTCGGCTGGCGCGCCTTCGACATTGCCGAGCGCGTCCAGGCGCCGGTCTTCGTTTTGAGCGACCTCGATTTCGGCATGAACCAGTGGATGACCGAACCTTTTAAATATCCGGACGCTCCCATGGACCGCGGCAAGGTACTCTGGGAGGAAGACCTGAAAGAACTTAACGGCCAGTGGGGCCGCTACCTGGATAAGGACGGCGACGGCATTCCCTACCGCACTGTGCCCGGCAACCGCCACCCGGCCAGCGCCTACTTCACGCGCGGCACGGGCCACGACGCCTACGCCCGCTATACCGAAGACGCCGCGCCCTGGGAAGCCAACATGGCGCGCCTGAAAAAGAAATACGAGAGCGCCAAGCAATATTTGCCCAAACCCGTCGTGAATACCGTCAAAGGCGCCAAAGCCGGCATCATCGCCTTCGGTTCCACCAACGCAGCCGTGGAAGAAGCGCGCATCCTGCTGGCGAATGAAAAAGGCCTCAAAACCGATTACCTGCGCCTGCGCTCCCTGCCGTTTACGGACGAGGTCGCGGCGTTCGTCAAGGCACACGATAAGACCTATGTCGTCGAAATGAACCGTGATGGGCAGTTATACCGGCAGTTGATCATCGCCATGCCCGAACTGGCCACCAGACTGATTTCCGCAGCCTACAGCGACGGCCTGCCCGCCAGCGCCCGCCGCGTGATGAAAGAGATCCTCGCGAAGGAGGAAAAATAATATGACTGAAACTCTCCCCATGGCCGGCACCAACATACAGGTGAACCTGGCCGGTCTCGCCAAGGCCGATTACCGCGGCCTGCCCAGCACACTCTGCCAGGGCTGCGGGCATAACTCGATCGCCAACCAGATCATCGCCGCCGCCTATGAAATGAACGTCGTGCCCGAGAATGTGATCAAATTCAGCGGCATCGGCTGTTCGAGCAAGTCCCCCACTTACTTCCTGAGCCGTTCCTTCGGCTTCAACAGCCTGCACGGCCGCATGCCTTCGCTGGCCACCGGCGCCCTTTTTGGCGACGTCAGCCTGAGAGGCATCGGCGTTTCCGGTGACGGCGACACCGCCAGCATCGGCATGGGCCAGTTCAAGCACATCATGCGCCGCAACGCCAACATGGTCTACATCATCGAGAACAACGGCGTCTACGGGCTGACCAAAGGCCAGTTCTCCGCCACCGCCGAAGTAGGCCTGAACCTGAAACACCAGGGCCTCAACCCCTACATGCCGGTGGATATCTGCATGGAAGCCATCGCCTCCAACGCCACCTTTGTCTCGCGCTCCTTCGCGGGCAACGCCAAGCAGGTCAAGGAACTGCTCAAGGCGGCCATCGCCCACCAGGGCATTGCCATCCTGGATATCATCAGCCCGTGCGTGACCTTCAACAACGATGAAAATGCCTACCATTCCTACGCCTGGGGCAAGGACCACGAAGTGCCGCTGCACGAGATCTCCTTTGTGCCCGCCCGCGACGAGATCATGCTCGAGAAGGAAATGGAAGCCGGCGAAGTGCGCGAAGTGACCATGCACGACGGCTCGGTCATCATCCTGAAGAACACCGAAAAGGATTACGACCCCACCAACCGCGCCCAGGCCCTGCAGATCCTCGAAGAAGCCCGCCAGAACAACCAACTGCTGACCGGCCTGATCTACGTCGACGACAACAAACCGATCCTCTCCGACCAGTACAACCTGATCCACAAGCCGCTCAACCGTCTCAGCGAGCAGGAAATGCGGCCCGCGCCCGAGACGATCAATAAAATAAACGAGATGATGTTTTAAACGGACTCTGCCGCGGATTCACGGATAGAGCGGATTTTAATGGCAGATCCAAAGGCTTCCGAGTTTTCGAAGAACTCGGAAGCCTTTGTTTAAAAATCTGCGCCAACCTGCGTCATCTGCCTGCACTGTGCGCATGCACACGTGTGGACTATACTTATCGCATGGTCGAGATCACCCCTTCCCTGCACATCAACGAGAACGAGATCCAGCTGGACTATATCCGTTCATCCGGGCCGGGCGGACAGAACGTCAACAAGGTCGCCACGGCCGTGCAGTTGCGCTTCGACGTGCGCAACTCAGCCTCCCTGCCGCCGGATGGTAAGGCGCGCCTGGTCAAACTGGCCGGTTCACGCATGACCAGTGAAGGGATCCTGCTGATCGAAGCCAAACGCTACCGCACCCAGGAACAGAACCGCGCCGACGCGATCGGGCGCCTGGTGGCGCTAATCCGCAAGTCGTTGGAAGCACCGAAAGCACGCCGGGCCACGCGCCCCAGCCTGACAGCCAGGATCAAGCGCATAGAGTCGAAGAAGCGCCGCGGCGAGATCAAACGCGGCAGGCGCGCAGGCGTGGATGAATGAACAGCGCGGAGTTGTACTGCATAGTTGAATAAATCGGAATAGCACTTCTTTGCAGTTTTCCTGCCTGCAGGCTTTCGGTTGGCTGATTCATACAAAAAGCAGTAGAATATTTCAAAGTGCTTTAGTAAGAAAGAAATGCGATGTCTAACTTTGAAGATCAATATTTAGATATGCTACAAAATATAGAGTTTGCTATCGTTACCGTCTATCGTCAGAACCGGGAACTAACCGATTATGACATTGACAAAGTTTTGAATAGACTGATACGAGCATATCAATCTCAACAACAAAATCGAGATTTTACCCAACCAGCCCTAAAGCCATTAGTCGAGCAAGTATATGAAGGTGTAAAGCAAATGTGTGAGTGGCGACTTGGTCGAGAGAATCTAAAAGCAAATGATCGTCGATTAAAGGGACCTTCTCCTGACCAGATTTCTCTAGATGAAGTCATTGCATGTCTAAAGCGAATACGTAAATCGGTAGAGATGTGGAATAAGCAGGGCGGGACGCGAGGGTATTTGCAATATATTGACCAGTTTATTGCATAGGTGAGTAAAAGCCACCTTACATTGGCTCCAGGCAAATAGCAGTTGCGCCCCTCACGATTGCGGCGACTTGCTAGAAGTGGCGCGATAATTGCAAAGAAGTCTCGCTTGACCCGCCGCTGCCGCTTAGCCAGACCGTTCGGCGCTGAAGGGTAAATATAAAGGACAGAATACATGAAAACGCAGAAACTTTCTCTTCGGAAAATTGTATCTTACCTGAACAATCCTGACGAGGATGGGGGCTTCTGGTTGCCGAACATTCAGCGCCCGTTCGTTTGGTCGGAAGATCAAATCTGTCGCCTCTTCGATTCCATTCTCCGCCAGTATCCCATTAGCACCTTGTTAATCTGGAAGACGAAGATGGGAGTTCGGCGCCGCAAGTTCATTGACAACTTTAAGGAGGAACATCGGCACCATCTTAGTACCTTCAAAGTCCCGGACGACGATAAGAAGAAATGCCTTGTCTTGGATGGCCAACAGCGGCTTCAGAGCCTTTATATCGGACTGCGCGGGAGTTATGATATCAAGGAACTATACCTCGACGTTCTCAGCGGCGAACTCGCCGCGCCAGACGATGTAAGGTATAAGTTTAAGTTCCTCGACCCGCAATTGGCGGCGTTCCCGCACATCCGATTCAAGGACATCGTATTCAGCGACGACAAGCCCCGAAAGATCGCAGACGGAATTGCCGCACAAGCTGGCCATACGCTATCTACAGCGGAGACGGACAAGATTAAGGACCACGTTGACTTGATTCGTGAGACATTCTTGAACGAATCCGGTATCGGCTATCAGGAACTCGACAGTATTGACCAACCCAACCTGTACACAGAAGACGATGTGGTCGAAATCTTCATCCGCGCGAACTCCGGCGGGACTCGATTGGGCAAGTCCGATCTGTTATTCTCTCTCCTTACAGCAGCCTGGGAAGAAGCCGACGACAAGATGGAAATCCTGCTCGACGAACTAAACATGCAGGGTTTTGCATTCACACGCGATTTCATCTTGAAGACATGCCTCACCTTACTAGATCAAGGGGCACGCTACGAAGTGGCAAAATTTCGCAAAGCCGGCGTACGCGAGGGCATCGAAGGGGAATGGGACAAAATCATCGCCGCCACGAAGGATGTTGCCGATTTTGTGCAAGGCAGCACGTTCATCCGGTGCGACAAGGCGTTGCCATCCTACTTGGTTCTAATTCCGCTGGTCTATCTGCGGTATCACTATCCTGCTGCATGGAGCACCAAGAAGAACGTTGAACTATACCTATTACGCTCTCTCCTAGCTGGGGCGTTTGGTGGCACACCTGACCAACTCATAGATGATATCGTCAGCAAACTTAAGGACATAAAAGCATTTGACTTAAACGAGGTTTTCGGCGTGATTCGTTCAGCGGGACGCAGTCTTGAACTAACCGAGGACCGGTTTTGGGCAATCGGGTATGGCAGCGAGAATATCCACCTCTTGTTCAATCTTTGGTACCGGGACTTCAACTACATACCGGCTTTTGCTAGCAACATGCCGCAGATTGACCATGTTTTTCCGCAGAGCGCTTTGAAGCAGGTGAAGGCATCCAATCCGAACACCGGCAAGATGAACATTATGAAGTTTAAGGAGGGCGACCGAAACCAATTAGCGAACTGTATGCTTCTGACGGCATCTGAGAACGGCGCAGGGGGTAAAAGTGATACCCTGCCGGACGAATGGTTCAAGGACAAGGATGATGCATACCTCGACCGGCACCTTATCCCGCACGATCCGACATTGTGGAAGCTCGACCGCTTTGAAGATTTCATCGCAGAACGCAAGAAACTCATCAAGGCTAAGTTCGCCTACCTGCTTTCAGTCCAGGTTTTTTCGGATGTAGTTCAATCGAGTGTAAAAGAGACCTGACGATAATGAAGCGGGCAACAATGCGCGCACTCGACCGCTTCTCACACTCGCGGTGGGTGAGCGTCAACGGTTGGCACCTCAAACCCGACCTGTCCCCGAGCCGCTATTCCACTATTCCATATGGATCCTTTGTATGCAACGCACCGCTCCGGCCATCTGCCTGCTCCTGTTTCTCGCCGCGTGCTCGACGGCAATTCCCGCCAGCCCTGCATTGATAGCATCGCCGCAGGAGACACTCCCTTTGATACGGACTGCGACACTTCCCCCGGCACTCTCCGCAACACCCCCTCCGATTGCACCCGCCCTGAGGGCGCCCTCCCCCACCCCTGAAAGTTCCCACCGTCCACACTACGAACTGCGCCTGGCACTGGATTATGCCAGGCACCTGGCCGGCGTGGATGAGACGATTACATACACCAACCGGACAGCTGGGACACTCAATGAACTGGTGCTGGCCGTCGAACCCAGGTTATGGCCGGGGACGTTCATCCTGACCGATCTGAAGGTGGATGGCAAGCCAGCCAACGCAGATTTTAGCGGAGAGCGCATGAGCCTAAAACTGGCGCAGCCGCTGGCCGCTGGCGGGTCCGTCTCGCTGCTAATCGGATACGAGCTGCAAATCCCTTCCAAGAACCAGCGCTACCAGTTCGGCTACAGCGCATACCAGACCAACCTGCTGGACTGGTACCCGTTCGTGGTGCCCAATATCCCCGGGAAAGGCTGGGTGCTGCATAGCCCCGCGCCGGTCGGCGAGCACCTGGTCTACGAGAGCGCCGATTTCGACGTATTCCTGAAGCTGTCAGACCCGTCCAACCCGCCGGTCGTCGCGGCCGGCGCGCCGGGCGCCGCCGAAGGCGAATGGATGCATTACCGCCTGCTGGGCGCGCGCGGGTTTTCGCTCTCAGCCAGCGATCACTTTCTGGTCAGCACGGCAGAGGCCGGGGGCGTGAGCGTCACGAGTTACTACTTTGACGGCCACCGGGCCGCAGGCACGCAGGCCGCCAAAGTAGCGGCAGAAGCCGTCTGGTTCTTTTCTCGAAAATTCGCGCCCTACCCGTACGAGACGCTCAGCATCGTCGAAAGCAGCTCGGAGGACGGCATGGAAGCCGACGGGCTGTTCTTCATGGGCGGGCATTTTTACGATACGTACAACGGCACGCAGGAAAATTACCTGACGGCCCTGAGCGTGCACGAGACCGCCCACCAGTGGTGGTATGGGCTGGTGGGCAGCGACCAGGCGCTGGAACCCTGGCTGGACGAGGCGCTGGCCACCTATTCGGAACGGCTCTTCTACGAGGCGAATTATCCCGATCACGTCAACTGGTGGTGGTATTTCAGAATCCGGCGCTTCAACCCACTCGGCGCCGTAAATGGGAGCATCTATGACAACGGTTCCTTCCGCACCTATACCAACGCCACCTATTTTGTGGGCGCTTACTGGCTGGAGGATCTGCGCGTCCGCATTGGAGACGATGTCTTCTTCGCGACACTTAGTGATTATGCGAGCAGAAACGCGTACCAGATTGCCAGCGCAGAAACTTTTTTTGCCATCCTGAACCAGCACACAGGCGTCGATTATTCTGATATTGTTAATCAATATTTCAAATAATTTTGCTCTGTCGGGGCTGAGCCCCGATGGAACACACGGAGAATGAACATGCCGCTCAAAAATCGTGTTGCCGTCATATCCGGCGCGACCGGCGCAACCGGTGGACTGGCCGCCCGGGCGTTGGCCGAGCAAGGCGCCTCGCTGGCGCTGTTGAGCAACGACCGGCAGAAGCTGGATGCGCTCGCCGCTGACCTGAAACTGCCCCCCGAGCGTATGCTCACCCTGGCCGTGGACCTGAGCGACCGGAAAGCCGTCTTCGAAGCCGCCAAGACCGTCAATGCCAGATTCGGCTGGGCCGATATCCTGCTGCACCTGGTGGGCGGCTGGACGGGCGGCAAGACTATAATCGAGACGCCGGTGGAAGAACTGGAGAACATGCTCAACCAGCACCTGTGGACGACGTTCCACCTCACGCAGGCCTTCCTGCCGCACCTGATCCGCAACGGCTGGGGACGCGTGATCATCATCTCCTCGCCGGTGGCCGTCAAGCCGCCCGCCAAACTGGGAGCCTATGCCATCGGCAAAGCCGCCGAAGAGACCCTGCTGCTGACCATCGCCAAGGAAGCCAAAGAGAAGGGGGTGACCGCCAATATCATCCAGGTGCGTTCGATCGATGTAAAAGCTGAGGGCACAGGCACTACCCCGGACGAGATCGTGGCGGCCATCCTGTATTTATGCTCGGAGGATGCCGCCAAAATCAATGGCGTGCGCGTCCCGCTCTTTGGAAGCGCGAAGTATCCGATTTAGAAGCCTATGAAGTGCCCCCACTGCCAGGCCCCGAACCCCGAGCACGCCAAATTCTGCAACAACTGCGGGCGGGCTCTGGCTGCCACGGACTCGAAAGAGAAAGCAGCCTTCAACTTGGACCAGTATGTATCCCAAGACCTGGCAGCCAAGCTCGAAATCGCGCGCGGGCAGAACGACAAAGCCGGCGAACGGCGCGTGATTACCATGCTGTTCTGTGACGTGAAAGGTTCCACCGCCGCCGCAGAACAGCTCGACCCTGAAGAGTGGACCGAGATCATGAACGCGGCTTTCGAACACATGATCCAGCCGGTCTATAAGTATGAAGGCACGGTCGTGCGACTGATGGGAGATGCCATCCTGGCCTTCTTCGGCGCGCCGGTCACACACGAAGACGATCCGCAGCGCGCAGTGCTGGCCGCGCTCGACATCCGCTCACGCATGGAACCTTTCAGCGCGGATATCCAATCCCGCTATGGGATCGGCTTCAATATCCGTGTGGGCATCAACACCGGGTTGGTGGTGGTGGGCGAGATCGGCTCGGACCTGCGCATGGAGTACACCGCCCTGGGAGATGCCGTCAACCTGGCGGCGCGCATGGAGCAGACGGCCCTGCCCGGCACCATCCAGATTTCCCACGAGACCTACAAGCTGGTCGCCCCGTTTTTCGAGATCGAGCCGCTGGGCGAGATCGAAGTAAAAGGCAAGTCCGCGCCGGTGAAAACCTGGTGCGTGCTGGCTGCAAAAGAAAAGGGCGGGCAACTACGCGGCCTGGAAGGGCTTTCCTCGCCCCTGGTCGGGCGCGAACAGGAATTGGCCATCATCGAGGTGCGTCTACAAGAACTGGCGCAGGGCCGGGGTGGTTTCGTAGCTGTGCTGGGCGAAGCCGGGCTGGGAAAATCGACGCTGGCGGCTGCGGCGCGCGCAGGCAGCCAGGCCGCAGGGCAGCGCAACTGGCTGACGGGCAGCGCGCTTTCGTACGCACACGCGATCAGTTATTTCACCTGGCGGCAGATCATCCGCCAGTCCGTCGGCGCGCAGGAGGACGATCCGCCCTCCGAAGTGCGCGCGAAGTTGAATGAGCAGTGCGACTGCTGCGCGATGCCCGGCGGGGACCGGCCCTTTCTCGAAGCGATGTTGGCAGTGGAGAGCGCGGAAAGTTTGCAAACAGTGTTGGGATACCAGGGGGAAGCCCTGATACAGCGTATGACCGAGGCGACCCGGGGTTACTTCTGCGGGCTGGCCGCCGAGCAGCCGCTGGTGCTGTTCTTCGACGACCTGCACTGGGTGGACGACGCCTCACTGAACCTGCTGCTCAACCTGGTCGAACTGACCAAAGAGAATCCCATTCTATTTATCTGTACGCTGCGCCCAGAGGAGACCGCCGCCAGCCGGGAGGCCATAACGCGCGTCGGCGAGAAACTGGGGCAGCGCTTCCAACAGGTGCAGCTCGCGCCGCTACACAAAGACCAGACGGAAACGCTGGTAACCAACCTGCTCGGCATGCAAGACCTGCCTGGCAGCCTGCGCAGCCTGATCATGGAGAAGGCCGAAGGCAACCCATTCTTTGTCGAAGAAGTCATCCGCTCGCTGATCGAGACGAAACAGCTCGTGCGCGAGAACAGCCACTGGCGGGCCGGCAGCGAGGCCGCATCCGTGGCACTGCCGAATACGCTGGCCGGCGTGTTGAGCGCGCGCATCGACCGCCTGCCGGAGCAGGCGCGCCAGGTGCTGCAGATCGCGGCGGTGATCGGGCGCACGTTCGACCGGCGCGTGCTGGAGACCCTGGATGAATCCGCGGCAAACCTCGATGAAAACGTTGAACAATTACAGCAGGCCGGCCTGATCCAGCCGGGCGGCATCACCCACCCACCCACAGGGGGCCTTCGGCTCCAGGGGGCCTTCGGCTCTGCCGCCCGAGCGCAATGCCGCTGGCACGACACCAGCGGCGCAATCGATTGAAGCTGGTAATCACGAGGCGCATTTCACCTTTCGGCACGCGCTGATCCAGGATGCGGCCTACAACTCGATCCTGATCAAACGCCGGCGCGCCCTGCACCGTCGCATCGGGGAGGTCCTGGAGCAGCTCTTTCCTGAACGCCTTGAAGAACTGGCGCCTTTGCTGGCGCATCATTTTCACACCGCCATGGACCCGCGCGCGCTGACCTACAGCATCCAGGCCGGCGAAACGGCCGCCCGGTTGTATGCCAACGCCGAAGCGGCAACCCACTTTGCCAATGCGCTCGAAGCCGCCAGGCGGGATGGCGCGGACGCCGAACAGATCGGCCAGCTGTACGCCAAGCGCAGCGGGGCGCTTGAACTGGCCAGTCGCTACGAAGAAGCGCTGGCAAATTATGATGAAATGGAAGCCTTTGCCCGTGAGCACAAGGACCGCGCGCTCGAACTGGCAGCGCTGACAGGCCGGGCGGCCATCTATTCGACCTTCACTTCGGCGCATAACCCGGCCCTGGCGGAAAAAACGATGCTGCAGGCGCTGGATGTGGCCTGGAAAATGAAAGACAAAGCCGCCCAGGCCAAACTGCACTGGAACCTGACACTGGCCTATTTATTCTCGAAGCGTTTGGTGGCCGCGCGCGAACACGGCGAACTGGCCCTGGAACTGGCGCGCAGCTTGAACGACCGCGAACAACTGGCCTTTGTGCTCAACGACCTTGGGCGGGTCTACACCTGCGTGGGAGAGTTCGAGAAGGCTTATACCGTACTGGGGCAGGCGCGTACGCTCTGGCGTGAGCTGGACAACCAGGCCATGCTGGCAGACAGCATGGGCGCGGAAGCGGAGGCGCGCAGCGCGGCGGGCGAATACGACAAGGCGATCGAACTCCTTCACGCCGCTCTGCAGATCTCCGAGAAGATCGAGAATGTATGGGGCCAGTGTTACGACCGCATCCTGTTGAGCTTCGCGCACTTCGACCGCGGCGAAGCGGACCTGGCCGTCCGCACGGCCCGCGAAGGCATCGAACTGGGCGAACAGGCCAACATGATCGCCACGACCATCGGCGTGCGCACCGACCTGGCCTGGATGTACGGCTGCTTCGGCGCGCCGGACGAAGGCCTGGTGCTGACCGGGCAGGCACTGGCAGTCGTCGCCGAGCAGCAGCCGGCCTGGAAAGCGCTGCCGGCGGCCGTCTCGGTACGGTTGCATCTGATCAAAGGTGACCTGGCCGCGGCTGAAGCGACGGCAGCCGAAACACCCCTGGAGCCTGTCTCGATCCCGTATGCGCACTATACCATTTTGATCCTGCAGGCCGGCGTCGAACTGGCGCTGGCAAAACACGATTATGAAGAAGCCCTGCGCCTGGCAGAAGACCTGCTGGCGCAGGTCTCCACACTCACCAGGCCAGGCATACTGGAGGTGCTGTACCGTAAGAGCGATGCGCTCATCGGCCTGGGGCAGCCGGCAGCAGCACATGCCGTGCTGGCGCAGGCCCGCTCGCTGGCCGAAGCCATCGGAGCGAAACAATATCTATGGCAGATCCTGTCGCAGCTGGCCCTGCTCGAAGCCGGATTGGGGAACGAAAACGAGGCTGCGGCACTGAACAGCGAGGCACGCCAGATCGTCGCGTCTATCGCGGAACGTTTGCAAACAGTCGGTCTGCGCGAGTCGTTCCTGAACCGGGCAGACGTCCGGTTGCTGACCGGTTAAATCCCAGGCCATTCATGAAAGGATAAGACCATGTCGCTCGAGGAAAACAAGGAGATCGTGCGTCGCTACCAGGGAGCATATAACAATAACCGCCTGGATGTGCTGGATGAAATTGTTGCAGCCGACGTCCTGACGCCGAAGATCATGCCGGGCATGCCGCCGGGGCTGGAAGGCGCAAAGCTGGTCCACCAGACCAGCCTGACCGGCATGCCCGATTTTCACACCGCCATCGAAGACCTGATTGCCGAGGACGATAAAGTGGTGGCGCGCATCAGCATGACCGGCACACATACCGGCAATTTCTGGGGCATCCCCGCGACAGGGAAAAAGGTCGAATTTACGGGCGTTTACATTGTGCGCATCGCAGATGGGAAAATCGTGGAACACTGGGGCGAAGAAGACGGCCTGAGTCTGATGCAGCAGCTCGGCGCTCTGCCACATCCTTAGTGAATAATGTTTAAGCATTTTCGGACACGGAAGACGCGGACCCTGGCACCGACCGCCAGGACAGTGTGCGCGCAGTGCAGGTGAATAAATCAGGCAGGTGTAAACACGGAATTAGGTGCGGAAAGAGCTTAAAAAACCGTGTTTATCCGTGTGAATCCGTGTCCCAAAGCTCTTTGATTTTTTATCCATTATTCATGCGAGTAAAAAAACACGTCTGCACTTGCACAAAATGCGCAAGTGCAGACGTGCTGCTTATCAGGCGGACGCACAGGTTCTGTCCGTCCGGTCCGAAACCTATTTAACGATCAGGGGCAGGTCGATGGCAGGACGTCGCGCAGGCTGAAGTCGACCCAGATGATGCCCATGTTGTTCTGCTGGGTGCGCGCGGCCAAGTCGTTGCCGATGGTCTGGGGGATGGGGCTCGCCAGTGTGGACCACCAGGGTTTGTCGCTCGGGTACCCGATCTGGTAGACGACATCGGCCGGATAGAAGGTATTGGCAAAGCCGATCATCCCGTTCAGGAAATTGCTGTAGCTGCCGTTCTGTTCGCTGTCGTCCACAAAGATAATGTTTCCACGATAGGTGGGCGGCAGGTTGGCTGTATCGAAGTGTTTGAGGAACAGGCGGTAGTTGGGGTTCAGCGACGTGACTTTGTTCTCCCAGGCCTGGGCGGTCGCATCCGACACGTGCGCATTCGCGCAGCCGTCGCACTGGCTCTGATACCACTCCACGTCCACGCCGAACCCGATCACACTGGGGTGCTGCCCGTAGCGATTGTAAGTAACCTGGAACAACTGGTCCAGCGGGGCATAGCCGGGCTCGAACTGCAGGAAGACCTTGATCCCGTGCGTATCGAAGTAGGTCAGGGTGCTCTCATAACTATCGGAGCTGGCGAACTGGATGCGGGAATCCCAGGTCCCGCCCGGGTTGGGGAAATTCAACCCCTGGCCGCTGTTGGTGCCGTTGAAGTAGATCTCGCCGACCAGCCACACACCGGTGGGCGTGGAGCCGGGGAAATAGCTGCCCATGGTGCTCATGGCCTTCGTCCAGCCGCAGGCATCCGGGAAGGGGCTGATGCCGTAGGGCGAGGAGCGCACACCGGACCACTTTATCTTGCCGGCAGGCGGCGGGGTGGGCGTGCGGGTCGGGGTACGAGTAGGTGTTCGGGTTGGCGTATTGCTGGGGCCAGGGATGGTTGCTGTCGGTGTGGGTGTGCTGGTCATGGTGACTGTGGGTGTATTTGTAGGCCCGGGTTGCGTATTGGTGGGAGTATTGCTAGGGCCAGGTTGGGTG
>Ga0209131_1000131_pt1 | contig 53715 bp, 53 predicted proteins | sample GraSoi_2013_40cm_FD_185826 | JGI IMG/M metagenome (GOLD analysis project Ga0209131, IMG submission 185826) | Grasslands soil microbial communities from the Angelo Coastal Reserve, California, USA - Sample 9_17_2013_40cm (SPAdes) (version 2) | ecosystem: Environmental > Terrestrial > Soil >...
GCGGGTGCTTGCGGAGTGCGTGCAGGAGTTGAAAGCGAGTCCGCAGGGGGATGCGTATACGCAGGAGCGGCTCACGAACATGCTGGAATTTCTGACGGCGATGACGGGATTGTTTGAGGAAATTTTGCGGATGCCGACGGGGGCGCTGAAGGGCGTGGTGAAATTGAGGGGGAAGGTGATTACTTTGCTGGTGGCGGAGAAGAAGAAGGCGGGATAGTACCAGGGGAAAAGCCTTAACACAGAGTTCACTGAGGTTGGACACAGAGGGCACAGAGAAGAGCAGGAGAAAGAGGACGGACAGCCAGAAATCGCTGTCCCACTAAAAACATGATTTCGCTGGCATCGGAGTTTACTGACGGGAAGGGGCGGCACGCGCGGGGGTGGCTGTTTTTCGATGCGGAGTGCGGGTTCTGCACGCGGACTGCGCGATGGTTGTTGCCGATTCTTGCCAAGCGTGGGCTGGCGGTGGCGCCGCTGCAGGATCCGCGAGTCGGCGCACTACTGGGCTTGCCGAAGGCGGAGTTATTGCGCGAGCTGCGTTTCTTGCTCTCCGATGGGAGTCAGTTTGGCGGCGCGGATGCGGTGCTTGCTGTGGCGCGCGAGATTTGGTGGGCGCGGCCGCTGGTTTGGCTGGCGAGGATTCCCGGAATGACGGAGCAACTGCGGCGCGGGTATCGCTGGTTTGCGGCGCGGCGGAGTTGCGCTGCGATGCATTGCGAGATTGAACGCGCAGGCTAAAAGCGAAAGGCACGGAAAAAGAGTTAACACAGAGTTCACAGAGGTCGGACACAGAGAGCACTGAGAAGAACGAGATAAATAGCTGCCCTGCTTTTTAGGCTTTGGCGGCGGAGGCTGATTCTAGGACTCGCTGGTAGTAGCGCTCGTATTGGGGGATTACGTCGTTGGCGCAGAACTTTCGCTTGGCGCTGCTGCGGGCGCGCTGGCCCATTTCGCGGCCGCGGTCGGCGCGAGACAAAATTTCGATGGCGTAGCGTCCGGCTTCCTTCACGTCACCGGGTTCCACTAGAAAACCATCTACTCCGTGCTCGATCACTTCGGGGACGCCGCCCACGTTGGTGGCGATTACCGGGACTTCGCAGGCCATGGCTTCGAGCGCGGCCAAACCGAAGGATTCGAGCTGCGAGGGAAGCAGGAACAAATCCGCGGCGGAGAGCTTTTCGTAGACGGCGTTCTGCTTGCCGAGGAAGAACACATCTTTCTGGAGCTTCTTTTTGCGCACGAGATATTCCGCGGCGCCACGATCGGGGCCATCGCCGATCAGAACGAGCTTCGCGGGCATCTTGGCGCGCACTAGCGCGAAAATTTCCACGCAGTCCGGCACGCGCTTCACGGGGCGGAAGTTCGAGAGGTGCATGAGGATGGGCTCGCCGTTGGGGGCCCATTGCGCGCGCAATTCCTTGGCGTCGGTACGCGCGTAGAGATCGCAATTGACGAAGTTGGGGATGACGTCGATCGGGCGCTTGATATCGAATTCCTTGAGCGTCTGCGTCAGCAGATAGTTGGAGATGGCGGTTACGCCGTCGCTTTGCTCGATGGAAAAGCGGGTGATTGGGAGATAGCTGCGGTTGCTGCCGACGAGAGTAATGTCCGTGCCGTGCAGCGTGGTGACGAAGGGCAAGCGCCGGGGCGCGGCCATGGAGCGCGCGAGCATCGCGCTGACCGAATGCGGAATGGCGTAATGAACATGCAAAATGTCGAGCGATTCGGACTCAAACACTTCGAGCATTTTGGTGGCGAGAGCCAGAGTGTACGGCGGGTGATCGAACAGCGGGTAGGACACGACCTCGACTTCGTGAAAAAAGATGTGCGGGTCGGCGGTATTCATCCGGATGGGCGGGGCGTAGCTGATGAAATGGACGTCGTGCCCGCGCGCGGCCAGTTCCTGGCCCAGCTCGGTCGCGACCACCCCGGAGCCGCCATACGTGGGATAACAAGTGATGCCAACGCGCATGAGACTGACGCTGCCCCCTCCGTGTTGCCGCAGTACCTTACATCAAGTTCGCTCTTGGCCGTGCTAACTTGCGGGCGCGGGAGTCCGGATGCTAGAGTCGCGCACCCGGTAGAATCGATCCGGCCTGACAAGTACCCCATTAGACGCAGGAGCACCCCAGAACGTGACACGCCTCCAAGGAGAAACCGCGCTGATCACGGGAGGGGGTACGGGACTGGGACGAGCCATCGCTGTGGCGTTTGCGCGGGAAGGCGCGAACGTGGCGGTGGCAGGGCGGCGACTCGACAAGCTGCAGGGGATTGCGCGCGAAATCGAACAGCAGGGCGGGCAGGCGCTGGCAATACCGTGCGACGTGACCAGCGCGCAGGACGCCGCGCGAGCTGTTGCGGAGACAGCCGCGCGCTTTGGCGGACTGAATATTCTGGTGAACAACGCCGGAACACTGCACGTTTCGACGATTGAAACGATCCCCGAACAAGAATGGGATCGGGTGATGAGCGTCAATGTGAAAGGACCGTTTCTAATGTCGCGTGCGGCTTTGGCGGAATTGCGCAAGGCCGGCGGGGGCGCGATCGTCAACATAGGCTCGATTTTGGGATTGATCGCCGCGAAAGAGCGCACCGCGTACTGCGCGAGCAAAGGCGGCGTGACGATGTTGACCAAGGCCATGGCGCTCGACCACGCGCACGAAAACATCCGAGTGAACTGCATTTGCCCCGCGATCATCGAGACCGATTTGGTGCGCGGCTTGTTCGACTCCGCGCCGGATGGCGAGGCGTTGCGGCGTGCGCGAAGTGCACTAATCCCGATGGGGCGCATGGGAAGACCGGAAGACGTCGCGGAAATGGCGGTGTTCCTGGCATCGCGGGAATCGAGCTGGATGACCGGGGCGGCCATTCCGCTCGACGGCGGCCTTTCTGCTTACTGAGGCTGCTGACTGACGACTGTTAGCGAATCATATGACGAAGAAAGTATCGAAAGAGGCTAGAGGTTTCGCGGCGGCCACTCGCCGACATCTGAGAGAAAGCCGCGCCATCGCGATGCTGGGATTCGCGTTGGAGTCGGCTTCCCGCGGGCACGCGATTTTGCGGCTGGATGCGCGGGCCCGGCACAAGCAGCTCAATCACGTGGTACACGGAGGGATTTTGGCGGCCTTGGCAGACACCGCGGGGGCGATCGCGGCTTACACGACAGTGCCTAAGGGAGTGGCGCTGGCAACGATTGAGCTGAAGATCAATTATCTGGAGGCCGTGCCTGGTGGGCGCGTCCGGGCGGAGGCGCGGGTGCTGCGGACGGGGCGCAATTTTGTGGTTACTGAATGTGAGATTTTTGACGCGAAGGGAACGCTCGCCGCGAAAGCTTTGCTGACGTTCGGGGCTGCCGGCGGCCACTCGCTGCAGAGGTAGTAGCGGCTATTCGTCGCCGCCGCTCGCGGACTCTTCTCCGTCTTTGTAGGCGTACTTGATTACGCGCTTGAAGACCAGTAGATTGGGGCTGCCCTGGCGCGTCAGCTTGATGCAATCGCGGTCGTACCATTCGACCGTGCCGCGCAGCACTTCGCCGTTATCCAGGACTATGGCCATGGGCGTGTGTGCCTGCATTTGTTTGACCCAATAAAAATTTTCCGCGTGCGTTACTTCCGGCGGGGCGGGCTTTTTGCTTGGAGCGGGACCGTTGTTGCCGTGCTGCGGTCGGGGCGGAACTTGTTCCTTCACGTCCGCAAAAGCCGGACGGAACATCCGTCGGTTCACCATGACAGCTCCTTGTGAAATGGCCAGGCTGTTGTCATTCGTATGATGCGCCCCAATGCTGCCGGGTTACAGTAAGGAATTGTAATTTTGAAATTAGAATATGCCAGACTTATTTTACACGCGCGAGACGCTTTCGCGGGCGGAAACGGTCACCAACGATGCCGCGAGCGCGTCAAGACCGAGCTGGCGATTAAGATTGCGGCGCGCACCGGCGTGGAGTTCGTCAAATCCGGAGATCGCGCGCATGACCCATGCGATGTTTACGGAATTAGCGAGGGTTGACAGCTCCTTGGCGAGCGGCGCATTGCGAAGTGTCGGATTTTTGACACCGGAAGCCAGCTCCAACAGATCGCTGAGCAGGCCATAGAACACGGCGATCTGCTCTTCGAAGGAAGATTCGCGGTCTTTTGCCAGGGCGGCGGTCTCGGCGAAAAGCTGCGCGAAGCCTTCGCCGCGGGCGGCGCGCTCCAGAATGCGCAATGCATTCCTTCGCTGCTGACCGGCTTGCTCGATATTCATTTCGATGGCGAGGCCGGGGCTGCCTTCGGCGAGTTGCGCGGCGACCTTGCGGTCCGCGGGCTTGAGGTCGCTTTTATCCTGGAGAATCTTCTCGACGTCGGCTTGCGGCAGGGGCGCGAAATGAAATTGCAGGCAGCGCGAGACGATTGTGGGCAGCAACGAGTACGGCGACGGAGCGGTCAGAATCAGCGTGGCGGAGCCGGGCGGCTCTTCTAGGATTTTGAGGAAAACATTGGCGACGTCCCAGCGCATGGTGTCCGCGCCATCAAGGATGAAAACGCGGCGGCGGCCCATGGGTTGAAAATAAGCGGCGCGCTGTACGGCGCGTAGCTGGCCGACGCGCAGCATGGGGCGGGCGACGGGGTTTTTCAGACGCACCGGATCAGGGACGAGCGCCCAGACATCCGGATGAGATTGCAGGACCAAGGGAACGCGCTCGACGGTAGCGGCGTCGGCGCTTTCGCCACGCTCGGCGAGACCTTGCTCTATGAGTGTTTGTGGGTTGGCGAGCAAACTGATGCGCAAGCAGGTGTCGCATTCGCCGCAAAAGTCGTCGGTGAGGCGCTCGCAGTTCGCGGCCTGGGCAAACATGCGTGCCAGCGTGAATTTGCCGACACCGCGCGGACCGGAAAAAAGCAGGGCGTGCGGAACCCGGTGAGTGCGCAAGGCGCCGCGAAGCGCCGCCACTATCCGTACGTTGCCGAGGAAATCGTCGAAGCCCATGGGCGATCAGCCAGTTCTTTCCGAATCAGCCGCCATTGTTGCGCGGAGAAGAGGTTCCACGGCGGCCAGCACTTCGCTCGCAATTTCGTTTACGGAGCGCATGGTTCCGCGCGCAGCATCGAAGCACTCGATGGTTACCCACGGTGCGCTGCGCGAGAGGATGTCGTACATGCCGGCTGCGTCTTGCAAATGCCGCAAGCTGGACTCCAGCAGGTCTTGCTTGGCGCTGGTGTAGCTGCGTTTTGCTTTCTGCGCGACGAGTTTCTGGGCTTCGGCGGGAGGCACGCGAAGGTAAAGAATAAGGTCCTCGCGCGGCAGGTCGTAGATGCCGTACTCGAGATGCTCGATCCAGCGTCGAAAGTCGGCGCGCTTGTCCGCCGGGACGCGCGCGGTTTGATGCGCGAGATTGGAGCCGATGTAGCGGTCGATGAGTACGACCTTGCCTTCGTTGAGGGCCGCTTCGATCTTGTGCTTGGCCTCGAAGCGGTCTCCCGCGTAGAGCAGCGCAGTGAAATGCGGGTCGACGGCTTCGAGCGCGCCGAGTTCGCCGTTGAGAAATTGGCCCACCATTTTGCCGAACCAGGAATCGTATTGCGGGAAGCCGGTCGAGTAGACGCGATGGCCGCTTGCTCCTAGCGCTTTTGAGAGCAGGTCGAGTTGGGTGCGCTTGCCGCTGCCGTCGATGCCTTCGATGGCGATGAGCCGGCCCCAGGGACTCTTATTTTCCGTTACTTGCAAACCCGCCTCGTTCCGTGATGCGTCTCGCGACGACCGATTGAGTTTCAGTGTAACCGCAGGCGTTCGGCGTCGCAACGCCGCGCGTGCTAGGATGCGAATCGCAAGTGACTTCGCCAATGGATCGAGAGCAGATTCGGGACAATCTTTTGCGCGTGCAAGAACGCGTTGCCGCGGCGGCGCGGAAAGCCGGCCGGCGAAGCGCAGAGATCACGTTGATTGGCATTTCGAAGACGAAACCGGCGGAAGCCATCCGCGCTGCTTATGAAGCAGGCTTGCGCCATTTCGGCGAGAACCGCGTGCAGGAGTGGGAAGGGAAGCGTGCTGCACTCGGCGACTTGCAGGCAACATGGCACTTGGTCGGGCACCTGCAGAGTAACAAGGCGGCGCGCGCTGCGGGATTGTTTCACAGCGTGGATTCGCTCGACGATTTCGCTTTGGCGCAGCGATTGGAGCGCGCGCGCGAAGGGCCAAATGACGCACGAAAGCTGCGGGTCCTGCTGGAAGTGCGCGTGGAGGCGGAGGAAAGCAAGAGCGGCGTGAAGGTCGAGGAAGTGGCGGCGCTTGCCGAGAAGGTGGTAGCGCTCTCGCACCTCGAACTCACAGGCCTCATGTGCATTCCGCCTTTCCTGGAGGATACGGAAAAGGTGAGACCCTATTTCCGCCGATTGAGCGAGCTGCGAGACTCGCTCGTGCGCAAACTTGGCCGCGACCTTCCGGTGCTGTCCATGGGAATGTCGCACGACTTCGAAGTGGCGATCGAGGAAGGCACCACGGAAGTACGCGTGGGAACGGCGATTTTTGGGAGCCGCGCAGCAAAATAAAATGCTCGAGCTGCAGACACGAGAAGGAGCCGTGATTCTCACGGTACGGGTGCAGCCGCGCGCTAGCAAGGACGAGATTGCCGGCGTGATGGAGGGGGCGCTGAAGGTGCGCTTGCGGGCGCCGGCGCTGGAAGACCGCGCCAATGAGGCGCTGTGCGAATACCTGGCGGACCTTTTGAAAACGCCGAAAGCGGCTGTTAGAATCCTCAGCGGTCATCACAGCCGCAGCAAGCGCGTGGAAGTGCGCGGAGTGACGGAGCAGCAGGTTCTGGCGCTTGTGACTCGTGAAGCGTAGGCGGCTGCACGGAGTTGACTTGCTGGTTGATTGGCGCAGGGAGTGCCCGGCTCCATGAGTTTCGACGTGCAAGCGGTACAGAAGGACTTGAAAGCCGCGAAGCTGGACGGTTGGCTGTTCTATGATTTTCGCGGCCGCGATCCGATCGCGCACCGCATTCTGCATTTGCCGCCGACGATGCGCACGCGACGATGGTTTTATTTTATCCCCACGAAGGGTGCGCCGCGGAAGCTGGTGCACAAAATCGAGTCGGAATCCCTTGCGGCGCTTCCGGGGGAGACGCTGTACTACGCCGCGCAGAGCGAGCTGCAGGAGAACCTCGCAAAGCTCGTCGGGGACGCGCAGAGCATTGCCATGCAATATTCCGCAAGGAACGCAATCCCCTACGTCTCGATGGTGGATGCGGGCACGGTCGAACTGGTGCGCAGCGTCGGGCCAAAAATATTCAGCTCCGCCGACCTGGTACAAAAATACGAAGCGTGCTGGACCGCGGAACAATTGGAATCGCATCTGGCGGCGGGCGAGGCGGTGGATCGAATTATTCGCGAGGCGTTTCAAGTGGCGGCTAAGGGCGCGCGGGATGGCAAGCCGCTGACCGAATTCGATCTGAAGCAGTGGATCTTGAGGGAATTTGACGCGGCCGGCGTTACGACCGAAGAAGGGCCGGACGTGGCGGTGGGACCGAACGCCAGCGATCCGCACTATGGTCCGGTCGAGGGAAAATCGGCGTCCATCCGGGAAGGGGAGCTGTTGTTGCTGGACGTGTGGGCCAAGAAGAAAACGCCGGGCAGCGTCTATTACGATGTTACCTGGACCGGTTTTTTGGGCGCGACGGTGCCGGAAAAATACGCGAAGGTTTTCGCCGTGGTGCGCGAGGCGCGGGACAAGGCGGTCGAGCTGATTCGGTCCTCGATTGCAAAAGGGAAGCCGCTGCAGGGCTGGCAGGTGGATAACGCGGCGCGCAGCGTGATCAATGGCGCCGGCTACGGCGAGTATTTCTTTCATCGCACCGGCCACAGCATCGGCGAGAGCGTGCACGGCAACGGCGTAAACATGGATGGGCTCGAGACGCACGATAGCCGCCACCTGATTCCGCGCACGTGCACGTCCATCGAGCCTGGAATCTATTTACGGGAGTTTGGCATTCGCAGCGAAGTGAACGTTTACATCGGCGAGCGCGAAGCGCGCGTCACTGGCGCGGTGCAGCAGGAGATCTTGCCGCTTTTCGCGTAAGGCTTCGAGCTCGCGACCAGCAGTACAAGGAGACAATGAACGACGAAACGCAAATTACTGCAGCTTTGCCGCCGGACACGATGCGTGAAGCTCGCGCCATCGCCTTCGGCGTCGCGGGCTGGTTGGTGCCGGGGCTCGGGCATGCGCTACAGAAAATGTGGGGACGCGCGATAACTTTTTTCGCCGTTGTGGGCGTGCTGGTTTTTGTCGGCGCGGGGATGCGTGGCAACCTGTTCAATTCAGACGGCGGAGACGCGTTCGCGGCGCTAGGGTACGTCGCCGACCTGGGCACAGGCAGCTTCTACTGGCTGGCGAAATATATCGAGGTCGGCGGACCGGACGTTTCACACGCGTACGGCGACTATGGCACGCGGTTTCTGGCGACTGCCGGCGTGCTCAATCTGCTGGCCGCACTGCACGCCTATGAAGCCGCACGGGGCCGGAAAGCTTGAGCCCGATGAAGTTTCACCTTAGCCACTTGCAAGCGATGCTGCTGTTTGCGCTCCTGATCTCCATTGCGTTTGGTTTCCTGAGCCGGCGCCGCCCGCTCGACCGCGTGAAGTACATTGCATGGTCGCTGCTGCTATTTCTGCTGTTCGGCATCGGGATCGGTTGGGCTATGTACCCGTTCTCGCATTAACAACGCTTCAGCAGCAGCGCGCGCAGAAGCACCGCTTCCTGTAAAATTGACAGCAATTTTCCGCGGATGCTAAGGTAGCTTTGGTCCACCAAGCCGAGGTAGCTCAGTGGTAGAGCAGCCGATTCGTAATCGGCAGGTCGCGAGTTCAACTCTCGCCCTCGGCTCCATACATTTATGGCCAGCGTAGCGGGATAGTTACGACGTTTCCAGGCATCCGCTTGACGTGAGTGCCAAAAGTTGCCGGAGCTTACCACCTATTTCCAGTCCGGAGGTCTGGTGGACGCGGTGCTGAATCTGGGCTTGCCCGCGCCCATTGACGTGCAAGTGAGCGGAAACAACCTAAATCAGGTCTATGCCGTCGCGGCGAAAATCGCGACTCCCACCCGCCGGCTCAGCGGTGTAAGCGATGTGCTGATTCCGCAGGACATCGATTATCCGGCGCTGCAATTGGACATCGACCGCGAGAAAGCCAGCTTGCTGGGCTTGTCGCAGAAGGAAATCGTAGACAACGTCATCACCGCGCTGACTTCCAACGGCATGATCGCCCCCAATTACTGGATCGATCCCAAGAGCGGCAATCCCTACATGCTCACCGTGCAGTATCCCGAAAGCCAGGTGAAGTCGGTGATGGACTTGAAGCAAATTCCGCTGCGCGGTCCGAAAAGCAGCGAGCCTACTTCTCTGGATTCTGTGGTCAAGATTAGCACCGTGCCGTCGCCGACCGAGGTGGACCATTACCAGTTGTTTCGCGTTGTCGACGTCTACGTCTCGCCGAAAAATGAGGACCTGGGCGCAATCACCAGCCAGATCGAAGGCATCATCAAGAAAACAAAGCTGCCGGAAGGGGTGCGCGTGAACCTGCGCGGCTCGGTGCAAGGCATGCGGCAGTCGTTCAAGAGCTTTGGCCTTGGGCTGATTCTTTCTGTCGTGCTCGTGTATCTGGTGCTTGTGGCGCAATTCGCCTCGTGGGAGGACCCCTTCATCATTTTGCTGGCCGTGCCGCCGGGCCTCGCGGGAGTGCTGCTGTTTCTGCTCGCTACCGGGACGACGCTGAACGTCATGTCCTTGATGGGCGTGGTCATGATGGTCGGCATCGTGGTGTCCAACAGTATCTTGATTGTGGAGTTTGCGCGGCACATGCACCATGAAGGAAAACCGCTGCAGGAGGCTGTATCGCTGGCGTCGAGACTGCGCCTGCGGCCGATTTTGATGACTTCGCTGGCCACCGTCCTTGGCTTGATTCCCATGGCCATGAAACTGGGAACAGGTTCGGAGGCCTATGCTCCGCTGGCGCGCGCGATCATCGGCGGGCTGCTGGTGTCTGTGGTCGTAACGGTGTACCTCGTGCCTGCGGCATACTTGATGGTGCACCGCGGAAAAGAACAGCGGCTGCAAGAGGTGCATCCGTGACGTGGTTGAGGCTTCTGTTCGTCTTTCTTTTCGCGGCAACATCCACTTTAGCGCAAGGCCAATCGCAGGTTCCGCCGCAATACGCGCAAACTCCCGCGCAAGGAGGCCCGCAGACGGGAAGCTCGTTGACGTTGACTCTGGCGCAGGCGGAAGCCACCGCCCTGCGAAACAATCCGCAAATAACGATTGGCAGGCTCCGCGCGCTCGAAGCGCAACAATATGTGCGCGAAGCGCGGTCCGCGTTATTGCCGACTGCATCTCTAAACCTAACGGGAGTGGATACCGAGTCCGGCAGCCGCTGGGCCGCGGGCGCTCTCAATAGTCCGCTTCTATTGACACGCGCGGCTGCTGGAGCGGCGGTCAGCCAACTTGTCACCGATTTCGGCCGCACGACGAACATCGTGTCGAGTTCGCAGTTTCAGGCCAAGGCGGAAGACAAGAATGCGGCAGCCACCACCGCGGACATCACCCTCGTCGTGGATCGAGCGTTTTACAACGTGCTCGAGACGCGTGAACTCGTCAAAGTGGCGGAGCAGACGATAAAGGCACGCCAGACGCTGGTCGACCGCGTGAGCGCGCTGGCGCAAGCCAAACCGCGCTCCGATTTGGACTTGAGCTTCGCCAACGTCGATCTGTCGCGCGCCAAGCTGCTGCTGCTCGAATCGCAAAATAATTCCCAGACCTCGTTGGCCACCCTTTCCGCGCTGCTCGGCTACGCGGACGAGCAAGCTTTCGATGTCGTCGAGCCGGGAGAAGAAATCGCGCCGCCCACGCCGGACGTTCTACCGTTAATCACGCAAGCCCTGCAGCAACGGCCGGAAGTGGCGGCTTTGCAATTCCAGGTGGAGTCCGCACAAAAAAACAGCAACGCCGAGCATGATTTGTGGCGTCCCACAGTGAATGCCTTGGGGGTGGCGGGAGTTGCGCCCGTCCGCGATCCGCAGATTCAGAACTGGTATGGCGCGGTCGGCGTCAACATCAATATTCCTGTCTTCAACGGATTTTTGTACAACGCACGGGCCAAAACAGCGGACCTGCAAACCGAAGCGGCGCGGCAGAAGCTGATGGATCTCCGAAACAATGTGGCTCGCGACGTGCGCATCTCCTGGCAGGATGCGAACCAGGCCTTCGCTCGGCTCACGGTCACACAGCAACTACGCGAGCAAGCGAACCTGGCGCTGGACCTGGCGCAGCAGCGTTATAACCTCGGGCTCAGCTCGATTGTCGAATTCAGCCAAGCACAACTGGGGAAGACCGAGGCGGACATCACCGATACTGCTGCCCGTTACCGCTATCGCCTGACGCAAATTGTGCTCGCCTACACAGTGGGCATCTCCAAATAACGCCGTACTATTGCGCGAATTGGGTTTTCTATGTATGCTTTTGAACATGCAAGCTTACCCACGGAAGACCGCGCGGACCTGTTGCTGCTGTCTGTGCTGTATGTGTGCGTCTTCTGGCGTGGGGAGGCTGGGCATCTAGAAGTTAGGTTCTAGCCTGGATTTTCTAACCCACCGCCAGACAGATGGCAGGTGGGTTTTTTGCTTTTGCCTGCAGAGAGATTGAGTTTCAAAGGTTGAAAGGAGAAACAGGAATGTCCGAATACAAGCATCCGGAAGTATTGGTCACCACTGAATGGGTAGCGCAGAATCTGAATGCCCCGAATACCCGGCTCGTGGAAGTGGACGTGGATACCACTGCCTACGATCAGGGCCACATTCCCGGGGCGGTGGGATGGAACTGGCAGACGCAACTGCAAGACAACATCAAGCGCGACCTGATCGACCGCGCTACATTGGAAAAATTGCTGAGCGAGTCCGGCATCTCCAATGACACGACCATTCTGCTCTACGGCGACAACAACAACTGGTTCGCGGCTTATGCCTTCTGGCAGCTAAAGTATTACGGGCATCAGAACGTCAAGCTCGTCAACGGCGGCCGCAAGAAATGGCTGGAAGAGAAGCGCCCGCTGACCAAAGATGCCGCGAAGGTTTCGCCGGCGACCTATCGCGTCACCAGCACGGACGAGTCGGTGCGCGCCTTTAGAGATGACGTCCTCCCCCTCGCGCAAGGAAAGAAGCGCGGCCAGCTCGTGGACGTGCGCTCGGTTGACGAATTCACAGGGAAGATCATCGCCCCTCCGGGCATGACCGAAACCGCGCAGCGCGCCGGGCATATCCCCAATGCCGCCAACATCCCGTGGGCGCAAGCCGCCAATGAGGACGGCACGTTCAAGTCCGCGGACGCGCTTGCCACCCTGTATCAGGGGAAGGGAATCACCGGTGGCGATGAAGTGATCGCCTACTGCCGCATCGGCGAGCGCAGCTCGCACACGTGGTTTGTGCTCAAGTACTTGCTGGGCTACAACAATGTGCGCAACTACGACGGTTCGTGGACCGAATGGGGCAACTTGATCGGCTCCCCGATCGTCAACGAAACAGCGTCGAGCGCAAAAGTCGCCAGCGCAAAGTAACGCCGCTGAAAAGTTTGCACGAATCTCGGTCAGCACCGGGTTCGTGCACTGAGGCGCGGTCGCCAAGTGGTAAGGCAAAGGTCTGCAAAACCTTTATCGGCGGTTCGATTCCGCCTCGCGCCTCCAAAATTTTCGTGAATTCCTACGCCACCGCGGAATCCGAGTGCGAAGCCACCGGATTCGCCACCCGGGGCAGTTTCACCAGCATCACCGTGCCAGTCCTGGATGTGCGCTCGATGGCCACCGAGCCGCCGTGATCGCCGACAATTTTGCTGACAATCGCCAGCCCCAGCCCGGTTCCGTTCGGCTTACCCGAGCTCACAAACGGATCGAACGCGCGCCCATGTATGTTCTCCGGCACACCGGCTCCCTGATCGCTTACGCGAATCTCGAAGGAATCCTTGCTTCTCTGCACTTCGACGTTGACCTGGCTTTCGCCGTCCGGAGTCGCTTCGCAGGCGTTTAGCACCAGGTTGAAGAAAACCCGCTCCAGCTTCCGCGGATCGAACATCCCTTCCAGCTCACTATCCGCGTGCAGCGTAATGGTGCGATTGCGAAACTCCGGCCGCATCTGCACAGCTTCAATCGCCCTGTTGATGATCTGCTCGAGATCGCTGGGTTCCGGCGAAATCGCGCTGCGCTGATGCGCCAGTTCGCGCAGCGAATCGATCAAGTCGGTCATCTGCGTGGAAGCTGTCTTGATCTCTTGATAGATTTCGCTTTTGTCGAGCTTGAGCTCTTCCGCCTCATAAAGAAATTCAGCATTGGCCACCACCGCGGCCAGGTAATGCCGCAAATCGTGAGAAATGGAGCTCGCCGCGCGGCCCAGCGCCGCGATTCTTTCCGTCTCGATCTGCTGCCGCTGCGAATCCAGCAACTCTCCGCGCATCTTGGCGAAGGCCCGGCTGAGCTCGGCCACTTCGGTGGCGCCCTCGGGCGTGATCGAGTAGGTATAGTCTCCTGTGGCCAGTGCGCGAACTCCGGAAACCAGGCTGTCCAAAGGCTTCGTAATCCTGCGCGAAACGAAACTGAACAACAGCGCTCCAAACACGATCGCCGACGCGCCCAAAATGAAAATCGTGCGGTTCAGCCGGCTCATAAAGCTGTTCACCGGACCCAGCGGCATCATCACGTAACAGCGCACCGGCGACGGCAGCGCGCCGTGCAGCAGCACCGAAGAAACGGCGTAGTGATCCGTGTCCAGGGCAATTTCGTACTCTTCCGGTTTCGCGTCCGGATTCGACTCGCTCAACCGCCGCTGCATCGCCGCTTCATCTTTTGGCGGGAGCGTCGAAGCAATCAGCCGGTCTCCGGTCGCCAGCGCAATTTGATTTCCCGCCACCAGCGCCAGATGTTCGGCCACTGTCGAATCCACCTGATACCCGATAGCCAGAAAGCCTAGCTCCTGGGAAGTGGGTCCGTCGCCGGCGGTTATCGTCCGCAGAAACACCTCATAAAGCCGACCATTGTCATACCACCAGGACGCGTCTTCACCCTGTTCGATGGACCGTTTCAGGTCGCGCTCGGCGGCCTCCAGCGGCCAGCCGATCTTCGTCACGTGGAAGGCCACGACGCGCCGGTCCGGCAGGGCAAGAATGAAGAGGTCGCTGCCGGCCAATTTCCACCACGAGGTGGATGCATCCTGGATCGTAAGCGCGTGCTCGGTGGTCATCTGCGCCTTTACGATCGGAAGGTCCGCAAGCATTGCCGCGGTGCGGGAGAGTTGCTGCTCGCGCTGCCGCTGCACGCTCTCAAACGCCCGCACCGACGCTTCCGTGCCGTCTCGCACCTGCCGCTCCGTTTCCACGCTCACGGTGTGGCGGATGATCAGCAGCAGCGCGCCCGTCAAGCCGCAAATGATCAGCAATGTGGCAATGAAGAGCTGTGTGCGCAGCCGGAAGTGGGTCATTTCGGTTCCATCATTTCAAGAGCGGAGCGCGTTTAGGCCTTGCTGCTTGCCGCCCCATTCCCGGGAATAAACTTATACCCCGCGCCGTGGAGGGTGAGGAAAAATCGTGGATTGGCGGAGTCCGGCTCGAGTTTTTGCCGTAAGCGCAAAATGTGATTGTCTACCGTCCGAGTGGAAGGATAATTCTGATAACCCCAGACTTCGTTCAAAAGCTCGTCGCGCGTCAGCACCCGCCCCGGGGAACCTGCGAAAAATTTGAGGAGCTTGAATTCCTGCGCGGTCAAAGTCACCGGCTTCCCGGCCAGCGACGCTTCCATGCTGGTGAAATCCACGCGCGCATCGCCGAACACCAGCACTTCGTGGCTCATATTCTTCGCCGGAACGCTGGAAGCGGTTTGATTCTTCGTGCTGCTGCGCCGCATGGCCCGGCGTACCCGCGCCAGCAGCTCTCGCGGGCTAAAGGGCTTGGTAACGTAGTCATCCGCGCCCAACTCCAGCAGTAGCACTTTGTCCTCCACCTCCGCGTTCGCGCTCAGCACCACGATGGGCACCGATGCCGCGATGGCCTTGAACTCGCGGCACAACTCCTTGCCCGAGAGTCCCGGGAGCTTCAAATCGAGCAGCACGGCGCTGGGCGGCTGTTTGCGAAACGTTTCCAGCCCCGCGATTCCGTCCGAGGCAATCTGTACTTGCAGCGAGTCCGCTTCCAGCAGACGCTGCAGCGTTCTTTGCATGGCCCGGCTGTCTTCCACCACCAGTACTGTCTCCATAGTGTTTGCGTCCTTTTCCGTCGGCTTCATCGAATTCACCAAGATTCACCTCGTACTTTAGGTCTCCGAAGTCCATTTCGCGGCCAACCGCTCGTGCGTCGCGATGCTAATAATCCGTCTTCAGTGTCTGCGGATCGTAGTCCTGCCCGTACTTGTTCTTGTGCTCCGCGGGCATTTGGTTTACCGCCTTCACCGAGATCGGCGGAAGAGTTTGACGGTCGTTTTCTATCGTCACCTGTCGCTGCAGTGCTTGCAGCGATTCCGGCGTGGCATTTTCGTACCAGACGTGCAGCGCGTATTTCCCCGGCGCCACTCCCGCAATCGCATAGTGGCCGCTCTTGTCGGTAACGGCAAAAAGCTCCGAATCTATGGCGAGCACGACGCCGGTCATCTCCGGATGAATGTTGCAGAAAAGATAGGACGGCCCGATGCGGTCGAATCTTACGGATCTTTGTGCACCGGCTTGATACAGCCCCAGATCGAATCGCTTTCCGCGGTAAAGCGAAAAAACGTTGTGGAACCACGGGTCGGCATTTGGAAAATCGACCACGCTGCCCACCGGCACAACCAGCAGCCCTGGCTCGAACCTCTTGTTGCGTTGCAGGAGGCGATAACGCGGGCGCTCCGTGGCGCGAACCGGCTGCGCGACGTCCAGCGGTACCAGCCAGACGACAACCCTCGAGGCATCCTTCTCCATCGCCCCCGCACCCGGTGCCGTCACCACGGCTTCTCCGCTCACTCCCGCCGCTACGCCCTTAGCGCCGTCGCCAGGCTTGGCTTCGCCCCAAACAGAGGCCACGGCCGCCGATATCGCGATCATTGCGAAAGTGAGTCGAAGGATTCTCATGGGCGCTAAAACAGAAATCCTAATGCCAGCCCCACCTGTCCAGCGCTGTCAGGCGCGCCGGTGACTTCGTAGGTTCGTATGCGCCGGTATTCGGCGGAAAACACGAGGTCCGACCTCGGGCGAAAAATGTAGTTGGCAAAAATCATTTCGTTGCGCGCGGGAATCAGCGGCGCCGGGAAGCTCGTGCCAAGGATCTGCCGCAACGCAGCCGATTTGCGTCCGCCGGTTCCCGCCGCAACATTAAACTCATTTTGCGCATTCCATCTAAATTTGAGCTGCGACCATCCCCCGATCACCCCCACATTCGCCAATAGAGGCGCAATAAACGCGTTGTAGTACAAGGGGTTCTGCAGCGGGTATGGATTCTCCGGCACGCCGCCAAACCCATCGATTCCGCGCCCGGTGAAAAACTGCCCGCTCAACTCTGTCCTCGGCAGCAGTCCGAATTTCCAATCAGTCGTCGCCCCCCATCCTTCTTCTCGATAGCCGCCAAAGAATTTCTGCGGAGAATAGATGCCGCCCACTCCGAACGATAACGGGCGATCCTCCGATTTCCTGTCGTAGGAAACGTGTACGGCGTAAGTGGGAATGCGCGAGCTTTCCGACGGGCTCGCCACGCGCAAATTGTTGTTCGTGGTGTAGTTGATGTTGGAAGAAGGATCGAGCAGCCCGGCTTCGACCTTAAACGGCGAACCAGCCCCGCCGAATCGCTGCTCCACCCGAATGGTCGGCGTCCACGTCCACAAATTGCCGGCGGACGCAAACCCTGGCACCGCCACGGACATGTACGTCGTCGGCAGGTTTGGCGAGAAAAACGGATAGTCCAACCCCGCAATCGCCGACGTATTGTTCCAATCGAAGCGAATGCGCGCGATCCGCAAGTTGGCGATCCCAGAGGTCGTCGCGGTGTATCCGCTGGGCAGCCCGCCATAAAATCCCATTTGCAGATCCGCACTCGCGCGCGCGCCGAAAATCTCCGGGCCAATCCCGGTGAGACCGATGATCGATTGCCGCAACGACGCGCCGAGTCCGCCCTCGGGAAATCCCGCCCGCTTCGGCACCGCAATCGCCGGCAAGTCGAGGTTATCCACGTTGCCTGTATTGTCGAACGCGTTGAAGAGCGCGATGCCCGAAAGCTTCAGGCGAAACTTAGAGCCGCTCTCCACCTTCGTCTGCCGCTGTTCCTCGACCCTGGCGTTCAGCAAGTCCCAATCGTCCTGCGAAATCTGCGCCGCCTGTGGCGCGTTTTCCGGCCCCGGCGCCACGCCCGTCCCTGCGCCCGTCCCAACGCCCGCTCCAGTGTTCGACCCTTGCGGTTGCAACGCCGCCCCAGCGCTATCCATGCGCTTCAGCACCTCGCCCAGCATGGCGCGCAGCTGCTCGATCTCGCTCCGCGACCGCGCCAGCTCCGTCTGCGTCTGCTCCAGCGAGCGCGTCAGGAGTTCGATCTTGCCGTTCAACTCCTGATTGTTCGAGGGGCTGGCGGTCGTCTGCGCGCTCTGTGCAAAGCTGCCGCCGCAGTTGGCCAGCTCTATCACTAAGCAGAGGCCTATGACGTGGGCGTTACGCAAAAGGGACATCATGCCTTGAGCTCCTTCGACCCCGAGATCGCGCCAGCCTAGGTGCTGACCGGCCTCCTCGGGAGGCGCCAGCCCGCCAGTGGAACGCGGATTCAGAGTTTATTCCCGGTACACACTGAATAGACTGACGAGGGCCTGTAAAAATTCTGCTAAAACTGTGCAAATTGCGCCGTCTTGCGGCTACAACCGTCCCCATCATCACAAAAGGTGACTTTACCGCGAAAATCCGCACGATGCCCAGCTAAGACGAATAAATGACCGTGCGGTGACATGTTATTTACAAGCGCCGGGGCGGCGCGGGGTGAGCCCATTCCTCGAATAAACATCCTTGAGCGCTAAGAGGTGTGATTAAGGCCGTCAAGGCCTTAGGTGTGACGGCGTGACCCGTCAGTCCGCCGGTTCCGCGATAGCCGCGGGGTGAGCTTTCCGGCTCGGCATCAGGCTGCGCACCAGCACATAGAGAACGGGGATGAAAATCAAGTTCAGGGTGGTCGCCGCGATCATTCCGCCAAAGACGGTCGTGCCCACGGAAACGCGACCCGCCGCACCAGCGCCCCGCGCAATCACCAAGGGCACGACGCCCAGGATAAATGCCAGCGAAGTCATCAGAATCGGCCGCAGCCGGATGCGCGCTGCTTCAATCGCTGCATCCACGATGCTCATCCCTTTTTCGCGCAGTTGCTCAGCAAACTCCACGATCAAAATCGCGTTCTTGCTGGACAGGCCAATCAACATCACCAGCCCGATCTGGCAGTACACATCGTTCTGCAACCCGCGCAGCGCCTGGCCGCCAAGCGCGCCCAGCAGCGCCACCGGTACCGCCAGCAGCACGATGAACGGCAACACAAAACTCTCGTATTGCGCCGCCAGCGTCAGGTACACAAAGGTCAGGCCGAGGCCAAAGAGCAAGGCTGCCTTGCCACCTGACTCCACCTCTTCCAGCGACAGGCCCGTCCAGTCGTACGTCATCCCGTTGGGCAGCACTTTCTTCGCCAGCGCTTCCATTGCCGCCATGGCTTCTCCGGAGCTGCGCCCCGGCGCTCCCGAACCGTCGATTTCCGCGGCGCGGAACAAGTTGTAGTGACTGATTACCTGTGGATTCGCGGTCTGCTCGATCTTCACCAGGTTATCGAGCGGAATCATTTTCCCGGTGTCGGAGCGCAAGTAATATTGCGCAATGTCCTTGGCCTTGGCGCGGAATTGCTGATCGGCTTGCACGTAAACGCGGTACGCGCGATTGTTGAAATCAAAATCATTTACGTACACCGAGCCCATGTACACCTGCAGGGCATCGGTGATCTGGTTCAGCGGCACCTGCAGGCTTTTCGCTTTTTCCCGGTCGATGTGAACAAGGTACTGCGGATCGTTCGCGGTGAAGCTGGAAAAAAGCCCGGCGAGGTCGGGGTTCGTGCGGCTCTGCGCCACCAGTTGATTCGCCGTGTCCGCGATCGCTTGCAGCGTGTTGCGCCCCTGGTCTTCCAGCACGAACTGGAATCCGCCGAACTGCCCCAAGCCCTGAATGGCCGGCGGATTGAACGGGATCACCATCGCTTCCGGTATCCCCATCAGCGGCCCGCGCAGGCGGTTCAGCACCGAAGCCGCTGTATGCGCGGCGCCCGCGCGCTCGCGAAACGGCTTCAAGGGAACAAAGACAATCGCGCGGTTGGGCGCCGACCCGGAAAAGCTGAAGCCCCCGACCGAAAATACTCCTTCCACCTCCGGTATATTCACTGCCGCGGCTTCGACTTTGCGCATCGCCTCCAGCGTGTACTCCAAAGAGGCGCCCTGCGGCGCCTGCACCAGGACGATCAAATATCCTTCGTCGTCTTCAGGAATAAATCCGCGCGGGACCTTCTGGTACAGCCAATACGTGCCGCCCAAAGCCAACAAAAACGCCACAAACGCAACGTACCGCCACCCCCCAAGCACACTCCGGACCGATGCCTGATACCAATTGGTACCCGTGGTGACCACTCGATTGAAGCCCCGGAAGAAGCGTCCCTGCGCTCGCTCGCGATGGTGCCCCAGGAAAACGGCGGAAAGCGCCGGCGTGAGTGTTAGCGCGTTAAAGGCGGAAATCGCTACCGAAAAGGCAATGGTCAGCGCGAATTGCCGGAAGAGGATGCCGGTAGTTCCAGGGAAGAGCGCGACCGGCACGAACACCGCCACCAAAACGAGCGACGTCGCAACCACCGCTCCCGCCACTTCCTTCATGGCCACCGAAGCCGCGTTGTGCGGCTCGGTGATGCCCTCCACGATGTGGCGTTCGACGTTTTCAATCACCACAATCGCGTCGTCCACCACCAATCCAGTAGCCAGCGTGATGCCGAACAGCGTCAACGTATTGATCGAAAATCCGAAAGCCTTGATGAAAATAAAGGTGCCGACCAGCGACACCGGAATGGTGATTGCCGGAATAAATGTGCTGCGCCAATCCTGCAAAAACAAAAAGATGACCGCAATCACCAGCGCAATGGCCTGCAGCAGCGTGATCAGCACGTCGCGGATCGACTCGCTCACCACATTGGTGGTATCGAACGCGACCGCGTACTTCAGTCCCGGCGGAAAATTCTTTGACAGCCGCAGAAACTCCGCTTTCGCCGCTTTGTCCACATCCAGCGCATTCGCCCCGGGCAGTTGCGTGACACCCATTCCCACCGCTTCGTGCCCGTTGTAGCGCAGCCTCGAACTGTAATCCTCCGCGCCGAGTTCCGCGCGCCCCACGTCTTTCACGCGCACCAGCGTTCCGTCCGCGCCGGTTTTCAGGATGATGTTCTCGAACTCCGAAGCTTCGCTCAGCCGGCCGATGGCGCGTACACTGATTTGAAAGGATTGGCCACTCGGCGTAGGCGGCTGGCCGATTTGACCGGCTGCTACTTGGACATTCTGTTCCTGCAGCGCCGCCAGGATGTTCGTGGCCGTTAGCCCGCGCTGCGCCATTTTCGAGGGATCGAGCCACAAGCGCATCGCGTACTTGCGTTCGCCGAAGATGATGGCGTCCGCAACGCCCGGCACGCGCTTTATGGCGTCGCGAACATACACGTCCATGTAATTGCTGAGGAACAAGCTGTCGTACTGGCCGCCTTCCGTGTATACCCCGGCGCCAAACACAAACCCGCTCGCCTGCTTGTTGACAAAAATTCCCGTGTTCTTGACTTCGCTCGGCAAGCGCCCGAGCGCCTGGTTGACGCGGTTCTGCACATCGACCGAAGCAAGATCGACATCGCGGGAAATATCGAATGTGATGGTGATGGCACTGGAGCCGTCGTTTCCGCTCGTCGACGTCATGTACTTCATTCCAGGGACGCCGTTGATGGCTTGTTCGAGAGGGATGGTGACCGCGGACTCCACCGTTTGCGCGTTCGCGCCGATGTAGAAGCTGCTCACAAACACTTGCGGCGGTGCCAGGTTAGGGAATTGCGCGATCGGCAGCGTTGGAATGGAAATCGCGCCGCCCAAGATGATCAGCAGCGCGCAAACCGTCGCAAACACCGGCCGCCGGATGAAAAAATCAACCAAGTCTAAGCACCTTCCAATGAATCGCTAAGTTCAAGTGCTACAAAGCCCGATCCGTGATGACGAGATCCGAAATCTGTATTCTGTGCAAGATGGCCACATCATGACGCAGTTCACGAGTCACTAGTCACGAGCCACGTGTCGTTTGCGCCGCCTGCTCCATCACCGCCATCCCGTCCTGCAAAAACTGCAATCCGGAAGTAATAATGTGGTCTCCCGGCTTGATGCCGTCGAGCACCACGTAGTCATTGCCGATCGTGTCTCCTACCTTCAGCAGCTTCTGCCGCGCCACGGTGCTCTTTCCGTCCTTCACCGCCAAAAACGCAAAGAATTGTCCGCTGATGCGCGTCACCGCAAGAACCGGAATCACCGTTCCCTCATGCGTTGACCACACCACCTGCGCGCGCACCTGCTGCGACACGCGTAGCCCCTGCGGATTCTCCAGCAGCGCTTTCGCCAGCACCGTTTGTGTTTCCGCATCCACTTGAGGCGAGAGGAAAGTTATCCGCGTGTCCGCAACCTTGATCCCCGCTTCGTCCACCAAATGCACCGGCAAACCCAATTTCAAGTTTCGCGCGCGGTCCGCGGGAACGTAAATGTACGCTTCGAGCGGTCCCCGCTCATCCACCGTAGTCAGTAGCGTGGTCACCGCGACGCGTTCCCCGACGCGTACCGGGATATCGCCGACAATGCCGTCCATGGGCGCCGCCACTCGGTAGTAGCGCAGCTCCACCTGCTGCTGGTTCACTTGGTCGCTGAGCGCCTTCAACTGCGCCACCGCCGCGTCATAGGTCGTTTGCGCATTATCGACGTCCGCTTTCGGCACCACGCCGGCGGCATAGAGTTTTCGTGCGCGGTCTAGCTGGATTTGGGCGTAGCGAACCGTGGCTTCCTGGGCCGCTCGCGCCGCCTCCTGGCTGCTCACCGCCGCCTGCTGTTTCAGCGGATCGATCTGAATGAGCGGTGTGCCAGCAGTCACGTGATCGCCGGATTTCACGTAGATCTTGGTGATGTAGCCTTCCACCTGCGGACTAATGTTCGCCGCGTGCCGCGACTTCAGGACCGAGAGATACTCGGTCGTGTCCGGGACGTTCTCGGCTTGAGCGACTTTGACCTGTACGGGCATCGCCTGCGGCGCGCCGGCAGCCGCCGGATCGCCAGCCGAGGTCTTGCCGCAGCCCGCCGCGAACGCCAGAGTGCCGGCAAGCATCAGCGCGTACACACTGAGCCTAAATTGCCTATTTTGAACAAGCTGAAAACCAAGCATGGTTGAGCCCCACTCCGGGGGATTCCTTACAGTTTACGATACGATAGCTCTGTCGCAAAATTACAGGACACCCAACTACTGATTAGACGCTGGGAAGGGAATTGCGTTACTTCTGTTGGGCTGCGAAGCGGTGTACGCACCGTGACCTGTCCAACCTAACACAATTTCAAATAGAGGACATGTAGCTCAGGGCCGCCGTTTGGCCCTGAGGGTTTAAATCAAGATGAATCGAGGCCGCAACCGACATCTGCAGGCGTAAGGGCAGGGGCGCAGTCCGCTCAATACAAATCCCGCGTGTCGATTTTGTTTCCAGACAGCCCCAATTGCAGCACTTCCATCTGCTCCGGCCGGTCAAAGACTTTGCCGGGCAGCATTCTCTTGATGAAGATGCGGAAGCCGCCAAACGCTACACCAAAAGCCACCGCCATAACCATAAAAACGCCCGTGCCAACAAAAATCCGGTACAGAACCACCGCCCACGGCGGATCGGTGGCCGTCTGGCTCGGCTCGTTCCAGGTCACCTGCGTCTCGTAGGTCACCGCGCCGCGCAAACTCTCCGCGTAGGCCGGTGAACTCGGCGCTATCACCATGGACAATAGCGATCCTCTGCGTTCAATTTTTATCCCGGCCATGCTCGGCGTTTCTGCGAGCGCGGTCTCCAGATGGTGCGAATGCAATTCCGCGAGCTGTGGAGTGGGATAATCGATCAGCAGCAGCACACCCGCGTCACGCCCTCGCCGATACTGCGCCAGCATCGCTTCCGCGCCCTGCGTGAACCCGGCGGCATCCGCCAGCGCAGCGATCTCCGGCTTGCTCACGGACTCCGCCGCCGCGCGAAGCGCCACCGGCCCCAGCGCATAGCGTTGCGTCGCATTCATCAAATCGTCCTTAGGCAGATATTCACGAATCGGCGGCAGAGGCGTTTTGGCCGATCGCGCCGCAACGATGGACGTCAGCTCCTGCAAATCCTTCGTGGATACATTCCGCGGCTGGTCCACTCCGACTACAACATCTCCGACCAAGGCCAGCAGCCCTTTGTCATCTACCGCTGTAAATCTTCCAACCGTGGACGGCTGCATCGTTGGCCGCAACAGGGAAGTGTAGACCTCATAGGCGCTGCTGGGATCCCGATACTTGCCGGCCCAGATCGTGGCGGTCTGCTTCCCGGTCGTGAACTGGCACTGGCGGAACTCACGTTGGCCGCTCTCCTGCGAGAGGGCGGGGGGCTGAGGATTCGCGTCGCAGCCGTTGTTGTGCCAGCTTCCGAAGGTGTCTGGCAGGATCTGCTGCTGTGCGGAGCTGTCTCGTTGGGCTGGTCTGCTTTGCTGGGCGGAGATGTTCGCGGCGCTCAAGAGAGCGAGTAGGCAAGCAAAAAGGAATTGAAGGCGCATCCCTACCATTTTCTTTGACACCACTAGATTAACGTTGGTTCCGCGATTGTTCAACTGAGGGGGTTACGGAGATGGGAGCGGACGATTTTCCCGGGACGTTCATGGTCATGCTGTTGAGGCTCTGAAGGTAGTTGGCCATACCTTGATACAAGCCTTCGGCAACGCGCTGGCGGTGTTCCGGGTTTTTCAAGAGCCGTTCGTCGGCCGGATTGCTGAGGAACGAAATCTCCGTAAGGATGGAAGGCATGTCCGCGCCGACCAGCACGACAAAGGGAGCCTTGCGCACGCCGCGGTCTTTCACGGTCTTGTTCAGCTTCTGGATGCGCTTGGCGAGCGATTCCTGAATGTCCGCGGCAAACTCGCGCGACTCATCGATCTTTTCGCTGCGCGCGATCTTCTTGACGATGTCTTCCAGGTCGTGAATGCTCTGTTGTGCCGTGGCGTTTTCGCGCGCCGCCACTTCCATCGCGTCCGGCGACCCTTTGAGGTTCAAATAATAGGTTTCAATGCCGCGTGCCGCGTGGTCATGGCTGGAGTTTGCGTGAATCGAAATGAAGAGATCGGCTTTCGCTTCGTTCGCCACGCGCGTGCGTTCTTCGAGTGGAATAAACGTATCGTCCGAGCGGGTATACACCACTTCTGCCCCTGGCAGGCGCTGCTGGATAATTTTGCCGAGCCGCAATGCCACATCGAGGCAAAGATCTTTTTCCATTAGGCCGGTAGGGCCGATTGTCCCGGTGTCATGCCCGCCGTGCCCGGCATCGATGACGATGCGGCCGATCTTTAGCCCCAATGTTCGTGTCAACGTGGACTGCCCGTCGTGCGTGGGCAGTGCCGCATTCGCCGGCTGAATCAAATCCGGCTTGCCGGCCGCGGCGGCGCTGGCGCCCATAGATTTCCCATTCTTCGATCGCGATTTGGTGCTACCCGGAGCCACCAAGCTCGAATTGCGCGGCGCCGGAGCTGAAGAACTCGCCGCACCCGAGGATGCCACCGATGTCGACCCGCTCATCGCACCATCAACGGCTGATGCCGGAGGTCCGAACGGCTCGACCCGCGTCGCCGCGGTTGTAACGGCTTGCACGCCGGCGCGTTCCTCGTGGGCAGTAGAATCGACGTTTGGCTCCTCGATCGGCCCCTGCGTGGCACCGCGCTTTGCTTTTGCCGCGCGCACGGCCGAGCGGCGCGTGTCCGGATACAAATCGATCACCAGTTGCGGAGGATTCGTCAGCAGAGAAGCGGTGTAATCCTTCACGCCGTTGACATTCAGCACTACGCGCACGATCCCGGCCTGGTTTTGCGCCACGCGCACCGCGGAGAGCAAATCGCCTTCCACGTGAATATTCTGCCGCGCCAGTTCCGGAGTGAGCCGCGCCGCGTGCAGGTCAAAGAAAATGCGGTCTGGATTGCGAATGCGCGCTGAGGCGTACTGCACCAGATCTTCAAGATCGATGGTCACACGCGTGGAGTCTGAAGAAGCGCTGGTGCCGATGCGCCGCAGTCGCGGCACCTTATCGGAATTTTCGGCGTAGACGGGCACTGCGTCCGCCGGAACTCTTCGCGCGGACTCCGCCGCCGCGGCGCTTTTCTCCGCGTCGGGAGCAGTGGGTTCGCTCTTCGCAGCCGGCGATTCCTCGCTGTTGCGCAGGAGAGCAAGCTCCGCCAGAGATTCCTGCGCCTCGCGCTTGCGTGAAGACCGCGGATACTTCTTCACGAATTCCTCAAAGGTTTTTGAGGCGCCCGCCGCGTCGCCAAGCTGATCTTTCTCCAGGCCCGCCATTCGCAGCATCGCATCCTGTCCGTAATGGCTGGTGGGATATTCGTGCAGCAGGAACTTGTAAGAATCTGCGGCAAGCTGGTAGTAGCTGCGCCCGAATTTATCGCCCATCTCGGAGTAAAGTTCCGCCACGGCCAGCAGCGCGTCCGGCACTTCCGCGGCATGCGGCGTAATCAGGTAGACGCGGCGATAGCTGGAAACCACCTGTTTGTATTCGGAAAGCTTGCGCTGCTCCGCGGGCTTGCTGTTCAGCTGCGCGCGCAAATCTTCCGAGCGCGCAAATTGCGTGGAAGCGGCCTGCCGGCGGTTGGAATTATTGCGAGTTTCGGAGTCTGCGCGGGCAAGGGAAGTGTTGGCGCAAGACAGGGCGAGAGCGAGCGCAAGGAAAACCGGCGAAACGCGGGCGAACAGCTTGTGCAAAAAATTTTGGCTTGCCAACATCCCCGCCTTGCGCGCCCCGCTGCCTTGAAGCGCTCCCTCAGCCCTTAGCCACTCAGCACTTATCAGTTGAACGGCTTGTGAAGACTCAGTCGTTGGTGAAAATGATTCGGCCGTTCGCCGAGTCGGTGTCTTTGCGGATCGCGCGCGGATTGCTCCACACGCCTTCCATGCGTCCCGAGCCTGGCCGGAAATAAGCATTCTGCACTTTCTGCACGTAGTCGCGAGTTTCGCGGAAGGCCGGGATACCGCGCGCGCGATCCACCGCGCCTTCTCCAGCATTGTACGCCGCCAGTGCCAAATCCAGATTGCCATTGTAGCGTTGCAGCAACGTCTTAAGATATCGAACCCCGGCATCAACGTTCTGTTGCGGGTTAAATGCGTCATTCACGCCAAAGCGCACCGCGGTCGTCGGAATCAACTGCATGAGTCCGAGCGCGCCCTTGTGGGATCGCGCGGCGGCGTTCCAACCCGATTCCGTCTCGATCACTGCGCGGACCAGCGCGGGATCCATATGGTGGCGTTCCGCGGCTTCGCGTACGAGCTTTTCGGCGCCGTCGCGGTCGATGTTTAGGGCCGGCCGGCTATCCCCTCTGAAAGAAGATTCGGCAGGCAAGTAGATGGTTGCGTGAGGCTTTAGGCTGGAGCCGGCCAGTTTGCCGCGAGCGGACGGCTCGGAATTGATGAAGAACTGGCGGCCGCTATTATCGTCCATCACCTTTGCGATTTGAGCGCTTGCGGGCTGGAGGCAAAGGAGTAGCGCTGCCAAACACATGCCGGCCGGGATTGCGATGCGTGTTCGCATATTGTAATGGCCGACTTTGGATCGGCCAGGTTTACCGGGCTTTAGCCCGGCATCTTAGGTTTTTCAACAGCGCCTGGAGGCGAGACACCACTATGTCTCGCTTCGGACACATTCCTGGCGACGGCGGGATTATAGCAACGGCTCGAGAAGGGAGGGAATAGACTGCAAGGCACTTTTTAGGGCGGATGTGTCTTTTCCGCCAGCCTCCGCCAAATCGGGTCTTCCGCCCCCGGAACCGCCCACTTGCTTGGCTAGTTGCTGTATCAGCTTGCCGGCGTGGACTTTAGCGGTCAAATCCTTGGTAACCCCTGCAATTAGAGCGACTTTGCCGTCTTCGGGCATACCCAGGGCGACCACACCGGAACCTAGCTTTTGGCGCAGAGAATCGACCAGTTGGCGGAGGCCTTCCCGGTCGACATTGGCCACCTCGGCGGCTATGACCTTGACCCCCTTGACCATCTGGACCTGGGCGGTTAGGTCATCCAATTGCCCTAGCGCGCCTTTGCGCTTTTGGGCTTCCAACTCCTTTTCGAGCTGCTTGGCGGTTTCCGACAGTTTTTCCACAGTGGCGAGGACGGCGTCTTCGCCGACGTTGAGTTTGCTGGCGATTTGGCTCAGCAATTGAGCGCGCTGCTGGTAATGCTCGAGGGCGCCGACTCCGGTGACGGCTTCGATGCGGCGTACCCCTGCGGCCACGGATTGCTCGCTTACGATCTTCAGCACGCCGATATCGCCCACGCGGTGGACGTGCGTGCCGCCGCACAGCTCCTTGCTGTAGAAACCTCGCGGCGAGCGTGAATCGGGGATCGTCACCACGCGGACGTTGCTTTCCGGATATTTGTCGCCGAAGAAGGCCAGCGCGCCGGAGGCCAAGGCGTCTTCGAGCGAGGTCACATTGGTTTCGATTTCGCAGTTGAAGCGGATTTCGTCGTTGACTTGCTGCTCGATGTCGCGCAGCTCTTCGGCATCGACATGCGCAAAGTGCGAAAAGTCGAAGCGCAAGCGGTCGGGAGCATTCAGCGAGCCGGCCTGCTTGACGTGCGTGCCCAGGATATTGCGCAGCGCCGCATGCACCAGGTGTGTCCCGGAGTGATTGCGCATGATGCGCGCGCGCCGCTCCGCATCGGCTTGTACGGAAACGCGATCGCCCACGCGCAGCGTGTCTTTCGCAGTGACACGGTGCGCCACCAAGCGCGCGACAGGGTAGTACGCGCCGCTAACTTCCGCGACGACTTGCGAGCCGGACGGATCGTAAAACGCGCCGGTATCGGCTATCTGGCCGCCGGACTCGGCATAAATCACAGTGCGGTCGAGGACGACTTCCCCTGATTCGCCCGCCTTCAGTTCGCCGACGGTTCCATTCTTGGTGACAATCGCTTCGATGCGAGCGTCCTTCGCGCTTGTGGCAACGTAAAAGTCCGGCTCCGTCTTATACGTCTCAGCAATCTTCGCGTAAGCCGGATTCCCCGCCTCCTTCGTAGAGCCGCCCTTCCACGAAGCGCGAGCGCGGTTTCGCTGCTCTTGCATGGCCTGTTCAAAGCCAGCAGTGTCAACCTCGAAGCCCTGTTCTTTGGCTTCCTCTTCTATAAAGTCAAGGGCTAGGCCGTAGGTGTCGTAAAGTTGAAAAATGGTTTGCCCGTCCAAACGGGGTTTCCTCCTGGCTGTTTCTCGGACCCACTTTTCAGCGTCAGGCGCAAACTCAGGCCCGAACAGCTCGAGCGTTGTAGATCGCAGTTCCTCGTCCGACGCGTTTGCAAGATTTCGCTCACTTCGCAAGAAGTGCAAGCGTTGCTCCAACGCAAGCCGCGCCTTTTCATCTTGATCGTGTAAGTATTGCTCAAGGCTTTTGGCTTCGATCCGACGTAGGTCTCCGAATCGCTCCCTAAGCCTCCTAAGTCCAAGATCTGTGATTCGCAGAAAGCTGCCCTCTTCTCTGCGTATTAGCGCGCTGACCCGCCCCGCGGATTCGACGATCTCCGGATAAGCATCTCCCATGACCTCGCCGACTGTTGTAACCATCTCTGCGAGGACCGGTGTACTCACACCAAGCAATCGGGCATGTCTGATTGCCCGCCGAACAATTTTCCGAAGTACGTACCCGCGATCACCCTTATCCGGCACAACGCCATCTGCGATCAAGAAAGTAGCCGCTCTGGCATGGTCAGCAATGATCCTTAGTGAAGCATCCGACTGACGATCAGCTCCAATCTTCGCCCCCGTAAGCTCAGCAGCACGTTTGATAAGGGGCCGAAAAAGATCGGTGTCGTAGTTGGAAATGACGCCTTGGAGGACGGCGGCTACTCGCTCTAGGCCCATGCCAGTGTCGATGCATGGGGCGGGTAATTGGCCGATCTCGGGGCCCCACGGCGCGCCCTTATCATCCACTCCGGCTTGCCTATCGAACTGCATGAAGACTAGGTTCCAGATTTCTACGTAGCGGCCGCAGTCGCAGGGGAATTTGCAGTCGGTGTGGCCTTGCTCGGAGGCTTCGGGGCCCATATCGTAATGAATTTCGCTGCAGGGGCCGCAGGGGCCGGTGTCGCCCATGGCCCAGAAATTTTCTTTCAGGCCGGGGATGGGGACGATGCGCTCCGCCGGAACATTTTGGGCCAGCCAAAACTTGCGGGCTTCTTCGTCAACGCCGAGCGTTGTTCCTGGGGCCACTTCCGCGCCGCCGAAAATCGTTACGTACAGCTTGTCTTTCGGGATGGCGAACCATTCGGGCGAAGTGATTAGCTCCCACGCGTAAGGGATGGCTTTTTCCTTGAAATAATCGCCGAAGGAAAAGTTGCCGAGCATCTCGAAAAAGGTGTGATGGCGCTTGGTGAAGCCGACATTTTCGAGGTCGTTGTGTTTGCCACCAGCGCGCACGCATTTTTGCGCCGAGGTGGCCTTGTCGTACTCGCGCTTTTCGAGTCCGAGGAAGACATCCTTGAACTGGTTCATCCCCGCGTTGGTGAAGAGCAGGGTAGGGTCGCCATGCGGCACGAGCGAGGAGCTGCGCACGCGGCGGTGGCCTTTGCCTTCAAAGAAGCGCAGGAAGGTCTCGCGTATTTCGTTGCCGCTCCAGAATTTTGGTTGTGCTTGCGTGCTGCTCACTTTGTCCTCAGTAGTTTTCGATTATGGCAGACGCCGGAAGCGAGCGCCAATGTGGCGGGACTGGAGCGGAAGGGGACAGACACCCCGTGGTGACGGGAAGTATGCGCAACTGGTTGAGACCAGTGGGGATAGAGGCGCTGCGTGGCGCATACGATGGCGGGTGCAAAAGAGACCGGATGGATACCGATGTACCCCCCACCCGGGTGTTCTGCGAAAAGAGGCTGCAAGTGATTGATTCTAAAGGACGGGCGCGGAAAAAAGAGGGCCAAGAGGCTGCAGGAATATGACGGCAAAGGGGTTAGCCTGGCGGGAAGGTGTCGAGGAAGGGTTAGCTGTCGAGGTAACATGCGGGATGTTATCATAACGGTATACCGTTGTCAAGCTCTTTTTTGTCCCAAAACGGGAAAGGATTAAGACGGAGGCTACCGGGGGGAAGCACAGAGGGCGCGGATTTGGAGTACGTAAAACAAACATGCCAGGGGGAAAGCTATGGTAAACCTATCGCTTCTCATTCTAGGAGGCCAGGTATGGCTGGAACCAAACGGAGGAAAAGCAAGAAGACGGGTCTGCGGATGTCGGATTTTGCGGGCGACGGGGGACCGTTCTCCGAAGTGATTGTGACAATCTCCATAAGGATCTTGGACGAGCAAATTACGCGCTCGCGGCTCGCAGTTAACGTTTATCCTGACCCGGCCCTGGAACGCATGGCCAGGGAATCGCTAAAGGCGCTTCGCAAGGAAAACTACGGATACAACGACGAAGGTGTTTTCGGAGGCTGCTTGTCCGATAATTTTACCGGCTGGGAAGATATGGATGGCGAATACCCGAAGATCGACGAGGACAGTAAACACCGGCATCGCCAGGATGAAGCCAAGAGAATGAACGCATACATTGCGGAGTCCGTGAAATGGGCGCTCACGTTACACAAGCTAGGAATCGAGGAGGCGAGAAGAAACGAAGGAAACGGTTTCCCTGCAGAGACGAAGGGGCGGGTGAATTAGTTGGTGTTGAGATAGTGTAGCGAGGTCAAACAGCGACTTCCAACTCATAGCGCGTTTGCAGGTTCATCCACAAAGTCGGGCTGTTCTTGAAGTAGCGAGCGAAGCGCAGAGCTGTCTCGGCGGTGATGCCGCGCTTCTCATTTACAATGTCGGCGATGCGAGTCACGGGTACCCGCAGATCCGTCGCCATCTTATTCATGCTTAGTCCGAGAGGGGCCATAAACTCTTCGCTGAGGAGTTCTCCCGGATGCACTGGTATCAGTTTTTTCCTCGCCATTTATATCCCTTGTCGGCTCGATCAAAGAAAGAATTTAACACAGAGGACACCGAGGGGGCACAGAGGGCACTGAGAAGAGAAAGAGAAGAAAGAGAGAAGATAACGCTGAGACGCAGAGAACGCGGAGGTCCGCAGAGAAGAGAGGTCCGCAGCGAAGATCCGCAGGGAAGGAAGGTTAGGGGTTGGCGGTGGTGGCGGCGGTTACTGCTACTCCAAGTTCCTTTAGCTTGGCGCGGGCGCGGCGCTCTTCGTCGGTGCCGGGGTAGCGCTTGACTAGATCGCGGAGTTCGCGGACGCCGGCGGTTTTCTGGCCGAGCTCGATCAGGGCCATGCCCTTTTTCAGGTGCGCAGGGGTGGTCTTAAAACTCTTCGGATATTTTGTGAGGACCTTGTCGTATTCGGAGACGGCCTGATCGTAATTCTTCTGAGAATAGGCAATTTCGCCGAGATAGAACTGGGCGTTGGATGCGAGGTCGGTCTCGCCGTAATACTTGAGGTAATCCTGAAATTCCTGGCGGGCGAGATCGTATTTGCCGCTGGTGATGTCGCGGAGCCCGTTGGAGTAAAGAGTGTCGGCTGAGGGAGCGGGGCCGCCGCCGGCTGCTGCACCGGAGGAAGGCACGGAGCCGGTGGGCTGAGCCATGGCGCCGCCGGGATTCGATGCTCCAGTGGATGGCGTTGAGGTGCCGCCGCCAGAAATTTTGGCGTCGACACTTTGCACGGTGTTCTGCAGGTCGACCAACTGCTGATTCAACTTGCCGAGACGAGACTTAATTTCCTCGAGATTGTCGGAGAGCCCTTGCACCTGCGTGGACATGGTGTCGAGACGCGCGCCGGAATTGGCGGTAACGTCCTGCATGGACTTTTGCAGGGCGCTCATAGTGCCGTTGAGCTTGCCAACGGTGTCGCCGGATTGCTCGACGAGGGTCTTCATGACGGTGTGGTCCTGCGTCATTTGGGTGGAGAGATCCTTTTGCCCTTGAAGCAGGGAAGTGACGTCGTGCTGGAGCTCGATAAGCTCGCGAGCGACGGCTTCGGCAGGGCGCGGACCGATGAGGCTGCCGCCGAGGGCCCCGGCCAAAACGGCGGCGCTGAAAATAGCAATGTTTCGTACACGCATGAACGACCTCCTAGTGTCCGGCGGACGTAGAGCGGTCCGACGGAGTCTCCAACGCTTGCATGAACTGACACAGGCCAGGCGAGAATACTTTTACAGAAGAACGCGGAACGGTCAATTCAGTATCCACTTTAAAGGTAGATGGTGGCGCGGGCAAGGGGTTGCATTGGGGCGCGGGATTTATATAAGCGACACATTGCCGGTGCGCCTGGAAGCTCGCGCCTCCGGCGGTCGCTGCATTGGCGGCGCGGATCGGAAAAGCCGCAGGGCTCCGAAGACTCCGCCCTGCGCTACAGGTGATGGCGGTTGCGTTGACTCCTAGCGTTAGGGGCGCAGCATGCTGCGCCCCTACGCGGAGGATACTGACGTTTGCGTGCTACTGGGCGCGGACGAAGTGGCCGCGGCGATTTTGCTGCCAGCACGCTTCGTTGTGCTCGTTGCAGAAGGGCTTTTCCTTGCCGAAGCTGACGGTGCTGATGCGATCGGCGGAGATGCCCAGGGAAACGAGATATTGCTTGACGGCGCCGGCGCGGCGATCGCCGAGCGCGAGGTTGTATTCGGTGGACCCGCGCTCGTCGCAATGGCCTTCAACGGTCACGCGAATCTGCGGGTTGTTGCGCAGGAAGTCGGCGGTTTTGGCGAGCGCTTGGCGGGCATCCGGACGAATGTCAGCCTTGTTGAAATCGAAATAGGCATCCTGGACATTTTGTCTGAATAGCGCATCCATGTCAGGCGCAGGCGCTGGCTCTACCGGAGGCGCGGGGACGCTGACGGTGACGCGCGCGGTGGCGTTAGCGGAGCCGCCTGGGCCGCTGGCGGTAATCGTGTACGTGGTGGAAGCGGAAGGCGTGACTTTGGTGGAGCCTTCGGCGTTGACGGTGCCGACATCGGGCGCGATGGTGAGCTGCGTGGCGTTCGTGGAGGTCCAGCTCAGCGTGGAAGAGTCACCCCTGTTGATGGAAGTCGGGTCGGCGGAAAGCGAAACAGTTGGTTGAGGCTTAGGCTGTTCAACAGGAGGCGGCGGGGGTGGAGCTTGCGCAATCGGTTTCTTCTTGCAGCCACCCGTAAAAATGGCGGCCACCAAACCAGCCACCAACAAAGCGCGGTACAACGGACGCGAGACCACAGTCATTCGTATCCTCCTCAGACCTATTTGGAATACCCGTGTTTGACCCACCGAGAGGCCATATCGTAACACCGGCGGGCTGGTTCCGGGCGATATCTCGTATCACGATATATTCTACATGCAAAGATACGTCGCGCGCGCGAAAGTTTCCGAGCAGCGCGCGAGAGTTACGTTTGCCCCCGCGACCAGCGCACGGCCGCAGGGCTCCGCAGACCTGCCTGCGGCAGGCAGGCTCCGCCCTGCGCTGCAGGTTGCTGCACATGCGATGCGAGAGGCGCCGAAAATGGTGCGGGTTTTTACTTTGGCGACCAATTGGGCGACTCGTTGTGTCCGCTCATTGTTAGCTGATGGGCTTGCGAGCCGTCCGCGAGCATGGTCCAGATCTGGCGCTCGCCATTGCGCGTGGATTCAAAGACGATGTGGCGGCCGTCGGGCGCCCAACTGGGGCGCTCGTTCTTGCCACTGTCGCGCGTGATTTGAATGATTTGGCGCGTGGCCGGTTCCATGATGTAGATGTCGTAATTGCCGTCGGGTCGGCGCCAACTAAAGGCGACCATTTGGCCGTTGGGCGACCAGGCAGGATCGATGAGGTAGCCCTTGTCGGGGAGATCGAGCTCGGTGGTGTTGGTGCCGTCGGCGTTCATCATGTACAGCTTGGGGATGCCACCGCGATCGCTGACGAATACGACGCTCTGGCCGGTCTTGGGGTTCCACGCCGGGGAGGTGCTGGCGGCGTTGGAGTAGGTAAGGCGCTTGGGGCGGCTGCCGTTAGCGTCCGTGACGAAAAGCTCAGGATTGCCCAGCATGGAGGAGGAAAACATGATTTGCGAGCCGTCGGGAGACCATGCGGGGGCGCTGTTGGAGCCGCGGAAGCGCGGGAAGGAGACGACTTTGTTGGCGTCGACGGAGTACATGCAGATTTGCGGGCTGACGACGCGGGTGGGGCCGGCCTCGAAGCAGGTGAACGCGATGCGCGATGCATCCGGGGACCAGCGCGGCGTTAATGAGATTGTGCGGAGCGAGGTGAGCGGATGCTGGTTGGCGCCGTCGTAATCCATGACCCAGATTTCCTTGGTGCCGGTGCGCGAGCTGACGAAAGCGATTTGCGTGGAGGCGATGCCGGGAACACCGCCGGAGAGGCGGCTGATGATTTCGTCGGCGAATTGGTGCGCGAACTTGCGGACTTGCGCGTCAGTGGGCGTTCCGCGGTAGACCTTGCCGACGACGGCTTGATTTGAGGGGCTGCGGACGTCATAGAGCCAGCCGGAGATTACAACTTCACTGGGGGACTCGGTGAGATTGCCGAAAGCTACGAGATTGGCGTTGATTTGCGGCGTGGTCCAGTCGGGATTGCGAAGCTCAGCAGGAACCGTGGGCACTTGCATGGGATAGAAGCTGGGACTGATGAGTTCAACGATGCCGCTGAACTGCAGGTCGTCGCGGACAACCTGGGTGAAGAGTTGTGAGTGCGGTTTGGCTGAATCTGCCCGAGCAGCGAAGTCGGCGACGGCCACACGCGGCTTGTTCAAATCTCCAAGACCAGTCCCGGCGCGGAACCAGGGTTCGGTCTGCGCGGAAACTGGGGCACCTGCAAGGATTACTAGTAAGAGCGACACCAACGATGAGCCAAAGACATGTAAACAAAGCTTGGCAAGACTCGGGTAATGTTCTTTCAATCGATTCGCTCTCCTTATTAGACTAGGGCGCTGCTGCGTCTGGAAAATCCCACAAAACGGAGACGTCCTGGCCAGACCAGTCACTGGGCAGAGGCGGAAAGGGATTTGAGCTAAGAATCGCTCGAAGGCCCGAGTTGTCCCACGAAGCGTTTCCACTTGAGTGCTGGATGCGCACGTCCTTAACAGTTCCGTCGTGCATGATTCTGAATGAGATGACACAGTGCAGCGTGCGCGAATTTCGCACGGCAGGATCAATAGAGAGCTGATCCCAATTGGGCTGGACGCGGCGTCTGGCCGCAGCGATGTACCATCCATAGCGAGTTGCAAATTGTCCGCCCGCGTCTCCGGGCATTTGAACGCCGCTGGAAGAGACTCCGGGAGTCTGCTGAAAACCGGTGGGGATGTTCATTTGACCACCGTGGCTCGCAGCTGCGTTATCCGGAACAGGGGTCTTATTCTCGAAGACTCTGGATTTTTGAGATGGCGGAAGGGGCTTTTCTTTCTTGAATTGCGGAATCTTTATTTCCGGCTTGGGTGGCTCCGGTGGTTTTGGCTGTGGCTGCTCCTTATACAGACTCTCGGTGGGATCGAAAGTCTTACTTTCGGTGATTTCCGGTGGGGGCGGCATGGGAATTCCAGCACTCGCGACGAGGCTCACTTTGACACTATCGCTCTTCGCGCCGCCGAGCCCAGACCATTGTTCGCCGCCGATGTGAACGACTGCTGAAACGATAGCGACGGCCACGAGCGCGCCGTGGAGAAAAAGGGAATAGACGAGGAAGCGACGCAGACTGACATCGTCCGATGTGGGGTACGGCGGATTGGCGGCGTCAGCGCTCATCTTATTGCGATCTCATTGGGTGCGGGCCCGGTCGGTGATGGGCTCGGTGACGATACTGATATTGCTGATGCCGGATTGGCGCAGGGTGTCTACCACGCTGGCGAAGATGCCGAAGGGGACTTTTTCGTCGCAGCGGAGGAAGACGGCGTCTTGCGGTTTTTTCAGTTGCGCGTGGACTTTGGCGCCAAGCTGATGAATGTTGACGGGATCGTTGCCGAGATAAACGCGTTGGGCTTTGTCGATCGAGACGACGAGGCGCTGCTCGGTGATTTCCTTGACGCTGTGCGTTTTGGGGACGTCAAGTTCGATGCCGGACTGCAGGATGGGCGCGGTGATCATGAAGATGATGAGTAGCACGAGCACGATGTCGATGAACGGCACCATGTTGATCTCGGAGAGAGAGGTTTGCGTGGATTTGGAGAGAGAAGGCATGGCTTTAAGAGAAGTCGACCGTCGACAGTTTAAAGTTAAAAGCGAAATCCATTTGAACGTGTGGATCGCATCTAGCTGGGGCGCAGCAGTGCTGCGCCCCTACTGGGAATGCGGTTTCGCTGAAATGGCGACGCAATTCTTGCTCCTAGCTGAAAGTCTTTTCGATCTGGGCGGACACTTCCAATGTAAATGTGTCGAGGCGCTGAGCCAAGTCTTTTATGTTTTGCAGGAATTGATTGTAGAAGATTACGGCGGGAATGGCGGTGGCCAAGCCGGCGGCGGTGGTCAGCAGCGCTTCGGAGATGCCGGGGGCGACGGCGCGAAGGCTGGCGGCGCCGGCGTTGCCGAGACCGGAGAATGCGTCAATGATGCCCCAAACTGTGCCGAAGAGGCCGACGAATGGAGTGACGGAGCCGGTGGTGGCTAACCATGACATGCCTTTTTCCACGCGACGCACTTCCTCGGAGGATGCAACTTGCATGTTGGCTGTGACGGCTTGCAGGCTTTTCAATTTTGGCGGATGCGGATTGGTGGGTTGGCCACTGACTTGGCTCTGCAATTCGCGATAGCCGGCAGCATAGACGGAAGCAAAGGGCGAGCCGGCGGAAGCGAGCGCTTGCGGATTGGCGACGCCACGCGTTGCGCGAAAAATTCGCAGAAATTGATCGCTCTGGCGGCGGATGCGGCCGAACATGCCAACTTTTTGGAGGATCATGGCCCACGAGATGATGGAGAAAAGAAGAAGCAGCGCGAGAACGCCGCGCGCGACCCAACCGGTGTTGGACAGAATGCTTCCTAAATCGATAAGAAAAACACTAGCGAGCAAAAAAATACGTCATCCCCTCAGTGCTGACAAAATTTTACCGACTTCAGCACCGTAGCACACGCTCCGGATGGAAGCAACGAAACGCGGCAGAAAAGTGTTGTCGTTTTGATAGCCGTCAGACACTGGCTTGCGCCGCGAATTCGCGCGGAAACAGCGGCCCAAAATGGCATTGTGACCTGTGTTAAACTGCGACCTGGACGATGGCTGAGACATACGACATTAGTTTGGAGTCGCTGGCCGGGCGTTCGGTTGCTGCCGAGACCGCGCCTAATGCGGATTCGTCTCTGGGTTCCCACCGAAACAGCGCGACTTTTTTCCTGGAAACATTTGGCTGCCAGATGAACGACCACGACTCGGAGAAGGTCGCGGGCGTGCTGCTTTCGCGGGGGTACCGGCAGGTGGAATCGCCGGACGCTGCTTCGCTGGTCCTGTACAACACGTGCAGCATCCGGGAAAAGGCGGCGCAGAAAGTTTTTTCGCGGCTCGGCGAGTACCGAACGAAGCAAGCGGCGGGGCAGGTGATTGGCGTGCTCGGTTGCGTGGCGCAGCAGGAAGGCGAAGAAATTTTCGAGCGCGCGCCGTGGGTCAGTTTGGTTTGCGGCTCAGCGAGCTATCGGAAATTGCCGGAGTTGCTGGAGCAGATCGAGGCAGGAAACCAGCGGGTGACCGGCCTGGATACGGACACGGACGAAACGTTTGAGACTCCGGTGACGCGGCGGGACAATCCGTGGCGCGCGTATTTGACGATTATTGAGGGATGCGACAAAGCTTGCGCGTATTGCGTGGTGCCGTTCACGCGGGGGCCAGAACGCAGCCGGGCGAGCGACTCGGTGTTGAAGGAAGTGCGCGAGCTTGCGGAGTTGGGATATTCGGAAGTGCAGCTACTCGGCCAGACGGTGAATTCGTACGCGGATCCTTCCGTACGGCGGATGCGGTTTTCGGAATTGCTTCTGGCAGTAGCGGATGCGCCGGGAATCCGGCGCGTGCGATTCACCACTTCGCATCCTCGCGATTTCGGTGCTGACATCGTTGCGGCTATCGAGTCGCAGCCGAAATTGTGCAATCACGTCCATTTGCCGGTGCAGTCGGGCTCGACAAAGGTGCTGCGCGAGATGGTGCGAACTTACACGCGCGAAGAATATCTCGAGAAGATTGCGATGATACGCGAAGCGAAACGGCCGATTGCGATCACCACGGACATTATTGTTGGCTTTCCGGGTGAGACGGAGACAGACTTCGCGGAGACCCTAAGTTTGCTGGATGAGGTCCGGTACGACAGCTTGTTCTCGTTTAAGTATTCGCCGCGGCCGAATACGCCGTCGCTTTCCATGCCGGATGCGATTCCTGAGGAAGAAAAGAGCCGGCGCCTTGCGGTTTTACAAGAAAAACAGCGGGGAATTCAGGGCGAACGCCATGCAATGCTGGTCGGTACCGCATTTGATGTATTTGTCAGCGGTAAGTCGCGACGTGAGAACCAGTGGAGTGGGCACACTTCTTGTCACAGGGTCGTAAATTTCACTTCACAACGGCGGGAGCTTCTGGGAACCTACGTGCAGGTGCTGGTGACCGGCGCCGGGCCGAACAGCCTGGTGGGCGAGCAGGTGACGTAGCCAAGGGAGGCCTCGATGGAAGTGGAGATGAAGATCCGTGGCCTGATGATGGACCCCGTCACCAACATGCCCATTGTTGTGCTTAAGGATGTGCAGGGGCAGGCGATTCTGCCGATTTGGGTGGGCGTGTATGAAGCGAACGCGATCGCGCTGGAAATCGAGAAGGTGCAGACGCCGCGGCCGATGACGCACGATCTGCTGAAGAACGTTTTGTTGGGGCTTGAAGTGCGTGTGCAGAAGGTCGTAGTCAACGATCTGAAGGATGACACATTTTACGCGCTGATCTGGGTGGAGCGCGACGGGCAGATGATGACCATTGATTCGCGGCCTAGCGATGCGCTGGCGCTGGCGTTGCGCGTGGATTGCCCGATTTTTGTCGAAGACGAAGTGCTGAAGAACTCCAAGATTTCTAGCGCCATTTCCGAACGCACCACCAACGAGCAGCTCCGCTCCTGGCTCGAGGGCCTGTCGGATGACGACCTCGGGCGCTACAAGATGTAATTAAAAAAACGACCGGACCCCAAAGAAAAAGCCTCGCGTTGCTCGCTGGGACGCGCTAAAGCTCGCCCCTACGACTTCTACATGCTCATAGTATGCTGTTCTTGACCGGTACACATAAATATGCGATTCTTACACATACCGAGAGGCAATCATGCGTACACGAACTAACATTGAAATTGATGACCAGTTAATGCGGCAGGCCATGAGAACGGGCAAGGGGCGGACGAAACGCGCGGTCGTAGAAGCCGGGCTGCGTTTGCTTGTGCAGACTCACGGGCAGAAGGGAATTCGCCGGTTGAAGGGAAAGGTGCGGTGGGAAGGTGATCTTTCTGTCTCCCGACAAGGTCGCGTGACTGAGTAGCAGACGTGGTCATCGTTGATACCACGGTCTGGATTGATTATTTTCGCGACGTCAGCAATGCCGAGGTGCAATGGCTGGAGGTGGAGCTTGAGCGCCGGCGTCTGGGCATGATTGACATTATTCTCTGCGAGGTACTGCAGGGCGTTCCCGACGAGCGCACTTTCGATAGCGTGTTTGCCGAACTCAGCAGGTGCGAGATATTCCCGACCGGAGGCACTGAATTCGCTGTGGTGGCGGCTCGTAACTTCCGAATCCTTCGGCAGCGCGGCCATACTGTTCGCAGGACGATTGATTGCCTCATTGCAACGTTTTGTATCAGGGAAGGGCACTCCCTGTTGCACCGCGATCGCGATTTTGATCCCTTTGAGAAAAGCTTAGGGCTCTCCGTAATTCACCCATAAAGCCCACCGCAGACTCACTCTCGCGTATTCACCGTCTCAGGTTCGCGCACTTGCGGCTTGGCGTCGCCGCTGATGGATGGTCTGGGCGGTACGGGTGTGCCTAGATTGGCTTGTAGAACCGGAATTTCCTTGTAGCGGAAATAGGGAATGTATTGAAGGAAGATGAGGCTGAGCGCCACCGCGACTACGTACCAGCCGGAACCTATTCCATCGGGTTGCGTGCTATTTAGGGTTGGAATCTGCGTCAGCGCGCTTAGTAGATGAAAGGGAAGGCCGGCGACGACGGCGACGGCTGCCGCCAACAGTCCAAACAGATACATTTGTTTTAGGACCGTTTTGCGCTTGCCGATGGTGACCGGGCTAATCCCAGTGACACTGCCGAAGTCCGGTGCGGGCAGGGAATCGAGCGGAGCGGGTAGCGGCCGCGCGGAAGACGAAGTTGTGTGCCACCGCAGGAGCTCCGCAAAGAGATTTTTGGTACGGTGACGAAGCGCGAGAACCGTCTCCGGCGCGATGGAGCCCAGACTAAGAACCCCGCACGTGGAGCCTGCAACATCGCGCCACGCGATGTAGACGCGGTGCGAGCGAAGCAAATTGGGTGTGCTGGGACCGAGCTTGATGGCGATGATTTGGTCGCGGCGCAAGGCGAAGCGCGTTTCCTCTCCCCAGTAGCATATGCGGTCGGAGCGAAGGAATAAGAACCCGACGTCCCAATGGGTATGCCCTTCGTAGGTGCGGGGCACCGGGCCAGGGGCAAGTCCAACGGTGACCGCGTTCCAGGCATCGGCCTGGACGCCCTCGGCTTGCACTTTGGCTTTGAGTTGGGGGATGAGGCCGCGCAGTTTCCTGACCGGCAGAAAATTACAGACTGCCAGATATGCCGTTACCGTGGCGGCAAACCCACCGAGATAAACCAGACGCTGCACCGGCAGGCCGAAATGCGTGAACTTAACAAATAGAGCGAAGGCTGTGGGAGTCAGAATTATCCCGCTCAGCATGACCAGCAGGGCTTGCAGAGCGTTGCCGGTCTTCTTTGTGGTGGAAAGAATCTTGTTTCCAGCGATTGCCGATGCCGGGAGAACATAGTGCGAGTCCGTTTGCACAGCGGTGCGCGCGATGTCCGGGACGCGCTCGATGGGAATCGAGGCTTTGCGTGCGATGGCCTGCGCGCGGCGCAGCGTGGAGGGGTGCGTCAGCCATTTTTCGCTCCACTTGCCCCAGTGCAGTGGGTGCATGTTCAGACTGGCTAGTTTGAAGAGGGCGGAGATGGAGGCCTCAGGGTCGCCAGTAGCCTCCACCGCGCCGGTGTCCGCAGAGAACTCGAAGCGGCGCGACCAGAAATAAGGGCCGAGGGTCATGATGGAGAAGAGGAGGCCGTAGCGGAAGAACGGGGACAGCGGGAGGGAAGCGCGCAGTGCGGTCAAGAGAAATATGCCGGCAAACAGGCTACCGGTAAACGCGTACGATAGTTTTTGCAGATGCTTCAGGCGAAGATGCGAGAGCTCGTGGCCGAGGATGTAGTTGACCTCGCGGCGGCTCATGCGCTGCAGCAGGTAGTCGGTGAAGGCGATGGTGTTGCCGGTGCGAGCGAATGCATTGGCCATCTGGGCCTTGCCGGCCGGAATCACGTAAATCTGTTGCAGCTTCACGCCGAGACGCTGGGCCATACCGAAGGCTGCGTCGCGCAGTTCGCCGGTGGTGAGCGCTTGCGGCTGCATGCCCATCACCTTCTGAAGCTTTACGCGGGCGATGAATTTGACGAGCAGCGCTGCAAAGATCAAGAGAACAGCGATGCGAAAATCTCCGCGAGCAAACGCGCCGATTCCTTTCACGCCTAAGAGGATGGGCAAAAGCAAGGAGCTGAGCGCGTAGACAGCCTGCAGGACGAGCTCTTTGCGAGTCCATTGCAAGCCGCGTAATTGTTCCTGTACAGGATGGGAGATGATGACGCAAACGATCCACACGACAGCCGGCGGAATCCAGTTGAGTAGGGTGGACACCAGCGCGGGTAGCCAGGGCAGTCTCGGAACGGAATTCTGGAAGAGAAATTGAATAAACGGGGCGAAGTGAACGGACTCGCAGGCGGCCCACCACAGTACGAGCGAACCATTCAGCATCCACTGCTGGTAGCGCAAGTAGCTGAACCATATGGAAGACTTGTCGGGGACCTGCGCGGACAGCGCGCGACGCCTGAGCCAGATCGCCAAGAACACGGGCAGGAGAAGAGCCGCAAGGAGCAGGAACGCGCGACGCTGCACAGCGGCAGAATCGTAGCCGACGCGAACCTCAATGGACTCGGGAATGGTGGAGTCCACGCGCCAGGAAAAGAAGCGCAGCGCGGCTAAGTAATCCTTCAAGTGCCGCGAAGACTTGGGATTAGGGAGACTGTAACTCTTGGTGCCAGGAACCGTTTCGCGTATCTCCGTGTCCGGCAGGGTAAGGGTGACCTGCAGGAGCTCGACCTTTTGTTGTTTGGCGTACGCAATGGGCGGCGAAGTTGCGATGCTGTAGCGGCGAAGCAGCCCGGTACCCGAAGGTGGCAGGTGGCACGTTCCGAAATAGCCGGCGCCGGTAACTCGCATCGGCGAATCTGTCAGTGTGCAGTGAATCGACGATTCCAGGGCCGACTTCATGTTCTCAGACGTTGTGCCGCTTTGCGTCAGCACGTACGAGGAGATGACGGCGTTACCGCTTCCTTGAAGGTTGACGGTCACGCTTAGTGAGGGCGTGATTTTTTCGTCGTCATCCGAATCATCCATGGGCGTTTGCGCGCGCACAGGTACGAGCGACCCTCCCGTGGCCAGCAGGATCAGTAGGAACGCGTTGCGAGAGAGCCTTCTCCGAGGTTGCATGAGAACACGCCTTTCCCGCCGAAAAGGGCTGAATCTGCTCGACTTGCTGCCATGCGGCGATGACTCCAGTATGCGAACAGAGCGAGAGCTGAAGGATCCGGGCGAAGGCCAGGCATGACCTAGGCGGCACGTACAGTATTGATTCGCTAAAGCGAGCCGGCCGGGCTATTGACCAGATGATGGTTTTGCGAAGCAAGCTGCGTCAGCTTGCGGACGGCGCGGCGCCAAGCGAGGAGCAGGACGATTCCGATCAGGATTAGGGCGAGGCTTAGCCCGGCCCAGATGCCGAAGGCTCCCCATCCGCGGCGGAAGCAGAGCCAGGCGCCGAGGGGTAATCCGATAATCCAATAGGCGGTGAAGTGGCAGAGCATGGGCGTGCGGGTATCGCCGGCGCCGCGCAGTGCGCCGGTAGCTACGGTCTGGATGCCGTCGAAGAGCTGGAAGGCAGCGCCTGCGGCTAGCAGGATTATGGTGGTGTGGATAACCGCCTCGTCGGGCGTGTACATGCGCGCGATGGCGCGGGGGAAAACGAGCAGCAGGACGCTGGCGGCCAGCATGAAAGCTGCGCCGACGAAAATTGCGGTGCCACCGGCATCGGCTGCGCCGGAGGGATCCTTGCGGCCGAGCGCTTGGCCGACGCGCACCGCAGCGGCCGAGGAAATGCCGAGCGGAACCATGTAAGTGAAGGCGACGGTGTTGAGCGCGATCTGATGGGCGGCGAGCGGTACCGCGCCGAGGCGGCCGATGAGGGCGGCGGCCAGCGCAAACACGCTGATCTCCAGCGTGATTTGCGTCGCGGCAGGCAGACCGAGAATGATGAGCCGGCGGATGCGTGTGAAGTCGATGTTCACCGGAGTCTTGAGCAATTCGGTGCGATGACGGCGGTCGTACCAAAGCAGATAGCCGACGAGAACGAGAGCCATGTATAGGCGAGCAAGCGCGGTGGACCAACCGGAGCCGACGACGCCCATGGCCGGCGCTCCCCACTTTCCGTAGATGAGCACCCAATTGAAAAGAAGATTGATGAGATTGGCGGTGACCAGCGCGAAGGCTACGGGCCTGACCATGTTCATCGCCTGGATGCAGCGGCGGACGGCGAAATAGAGCATCAGCGGAAATAGGCCGATAGCCAACGCTTTCATGTAGGGAACCGCGAGGCGCGCGACCACGGGATCGATATGAAGCGCTTGCAAGAGCGGGCCGAAGAACCAGACCGGGGCCATGAGCAGCGGCGTCATGACCACGCTGAGGTAAATGCCGTTGACCAGGGAGCGATGGCAATCTTCACGCTGACCGGCGCCGAAAGCCTGGGCGACCAGAGTGTCCAGGCCAATGAGCAGACCGCCGCCGAAGAATGCCACCACGTTGAAAATGCTGGAGCTGATGCTGACCGCGCCGATGGCATTGGCGCTGTTGGGCAAGTGGCCGACCATTACAGTGTCGACGATACCCATCGTCATCCAGCCAATCTCAGCGAGGACGAGCGGCAGTGCCAGGCGCAGGGTCGGGCGCATTTCGGCGCGGAGTGTTTGCAGGCGGAGCATGAGAGTCTGGCACGAACTTGAAGTGTAAGCGGGGCAAAGAAAACGAGCAAACCACTCGTGGGAACTAGACTCGAAACTGGAAGGAAGGAAACACAGAGCAGAAGGCCGGGGACATCGGTCCCCGGCCTTTCCTGCTTTGACCCGTCGCTGGCAGTCAGCTATTTCTTCTCGATCTGCTCTTTCAAGTGCTTCGCGCAAGCCTCGGCGGTAGTCTGCTGGCCATGGAGAGTGTTTTTCTTGTCCACGGAATAGGCGAAGACAATCGCGCCGCTTTTTCGGTCGATCATCTGCACGCTGGCCGCGTTGTCGGAGTGGACTTGCTTCATCATCACCATTTTTGCCCATCCGGGCTTTTTCTCTTCCGACGTGCCTTTTAGCACGTACCTCGCTTGCTGTTCGCTCGCCACCGGCACCAGCGGCACGCTCTTCTTCTGAAAGGCTGCCGCTAGGTAATTCTCAAAACCGTCCATCGGTACGATGAACACCGTCCCTCCGGAAACGATATGCGTGTCGACCGGAACTGGGGATGAAAAATCCTGTGTCTGCTGCGCATCAGCAGGGCTTTGGGATGCTGGCGGCGGATTCACATTGGCGACCGATTTCGCCGGGGCACCCGCGGTCGGCACATTCTGTTTTGCGTCAACCGTATGGCATGCCATGCCATTCACGAGCGTTTCGTTCGGAGCCAAAACATTTCCTGACGTTGAGAGATCGCGGCACTCCATCTTGACGGGAACCGTTGCTTGCTGCCCAGCGAAAACCGCGCTGGCGGAACACCCTAACACGAGGACGACAATGGTAGTTTTCACAGAACCTCCAGTTTCGCCAGCTTGGAGCACAGCCTCGCGGGCCACCACCTTACGTTGGTACTCCTGCGAATAAAGAATTACATGGCCTGAGGGACAGGTTGCGGTTGCCGTGGCCTACTGCGCTGAGACACCAGCGTACGGGAGGTAATTCCTTGGACACCAGGCGCGCCGGTCTGTGATCGGAGGCTTATGATGGGTGCCCTCGGGGAACCCACGCCCTCCCCCCGGAGTTTTCCACCGAGAGAAAACTCGCAGATGTACTTTTTCCTTGCCTTGCAATGGCTTAGAAACGTACAGTGTGCTCTAGGCCTAGGGGGTTTTCTGGGGGCGGCACCTATATATAGCAATCGGGTTGCCGGAGGGCACCGGCGGTATCCTGCTCGCTTGGGTGGAGGCGGAAGCCTATGACTGCCATCATCACGATAGCGAATCAAAAAGGCGGCGTGGGAAAGACGACCACGGCGATTAATTTGTCCGCCGCGATTGCGAATCGTGGGAAGCGCACGCTGCTTATCGATCTCGATCCGCAGGCCAATTCGACGATCGCGTTTTACGACACGGGCGAGATTGCCACCTCGATGTTTGAGGTACTGAACGAAAGCCGGGCGTCGATGGCCGCGATGATTAAGCCGACGAAAGATCCGATGCTGTTTTTGGGGCCGGGACGATTGGCTTTGGCGAAGCTGGAGCAGGCGCTGGCGGGGCAGTTCGACGCGCCGTATCGATTGAAGGACGCACTGGCTCCCATATTGAAGGATTATGAGTATGTGATTCTGGACACGCCTCCGTCGCTGGGAATTTTGACGGTGAACGCGCTGGTGGCGTCGACGCACCTGATGGTGCCGATTCAGGCCGCATATTTCGCCATTGAAGGCACGGATGATTTGTTGGAGACCTACGAGCGCATTCGCGCGCGGCCGAATCCGGGTTTGAAAGTTTTGGGCGTGGTCATCACGCTTTTTGACAGGCGCACGAACATTTCGCGCGACACACACGGGCAGATCCGCACCGTGTTTGGCGAAGTGCTGTTCAAGACGAAAATCAGCAAAAACGTGCGGCTGGAAGAAAGTCCCGCGTACAAGGAAACGATTTTGACGTTCGCGCCGAAGTCACCCGGCGCAACGGAATACAAGAAACTGGCTGCGGAGGTTATCCAACGTGTTGAAGAGAGCCGGATTACCCGTCACGCTGAAGATGCGGCATGACTCGCACTATGTCGAGTCACTAACAAGCTATAGCGGAGCGGCCATCGGGCGGATGATCAAGACGGACCAGATCCGTCCGAATCCGGATCAGCCGCGCAAGGCCATCGGCGACTTGCGGGACTTGACTGACTCGGTGCGCGAGAAGGGCGTGCTGGAGCCGCTGCTGGTGCGCTTTGTTCCGCGCGAGGATTGCTACTACATCATTTCAGGGGAGCGGCGCTATCACGCGGCGCGCGCGGCGGGATTGCGCGAAATCCCGTGCATCGAGAAGACCGCGGACGATGCGGAGACGCTCGAGATCGGATTGATCGAGAATATTCAGCGCAAGGATTTGACGCCGTTTGAAGAAGCGGACGGGCTGCATCGGCTCGCTACGCAATTTGAGTACACACATGAAGACGTCGCGCGGAAGATTGGGCGGGCGCGCTCCTCGGTGACGGAGACGCTTTCGCTCCGCAATATTCCGGACGCCCTGCGTAAGAAGTGTATCGAGCAGGGGATCATGTCGAAATCGCTGCTGCTGCAGATTGCGCGTCAGCCCACCGAAAAGAAAATGGTGGAGATGCTGCATCGCATCCTGCAGGGCGGTTTGACGCGGGATGAGGCGCGCCGCGAACGCCGCGAAGAGCAATCCGGTCCGCAGCGGCCGCAGCCGTTTATTTTTCAATTCGAGCCGGAGAATGAGTCGTTCAAGTTCCGGATTCAGTTCAAGAAGAGCCATGTTTCGCGCGACGAGCTGATTGGGACGTTGCGTGAGATTCTCTCGCAACTGGAGGGCTCGTCTACGGAAGCGGATTCGACCGCGGCTTAAGAGTTGCTGCATAACCACTGCCCTCTGCTTGGTTTTCAATTGACGAAGCCAATGAGTTGACTGGGCGGCTGCGCAGCTACGATTGGCTGTGCCACTCGACCACATTTGTGAGCACTCCATGCCGGAATTAACTCCGCACCAAATGAGGGTCTTCGAGCGTCTGTTTGAAGCGGGGTTTCGTCCCATTGCGATTCCTCCCTACGAAAGCGCGCTATGCGTGCGGCGCGGTGACTGCGCGGCGCTTTTGAGTCCAGTGTCCAACGCAGGGCTGCGTTTGCTGGCTGCTCCCACATACATCGTTGATGGCAATCTCAGTGTGAAACTGAAGCGAGGCAAGGGCGAAATGTTCGTCTGGAAGAAAAAAGAAATCGAGGCTACGCCGGAGCGCTTGCAGGAGTTGGAAGCGTTTCGGCGGGACCTTACATCTATTTTGAACGATGCGGCGCCCCAATGAGGCTTCTGCCAGCGGTTTGCAATTCGGCGAGACTCCCGGCAAACTGAAATTCTTATGCCGGAGTACGACGTCATCTGCATTGGCGCAGGACCAACCGGGCTGGCGACGGCCATCGAAGCGAAACGGGCTGGAATGCGCGCCCTAGTCATCGACAAAGGCGCCTTGTGTAATTCGATCTACCACTATCCCGTCAACATGGTGTTCTTCACCACGCCGGAGTTGCTGGAGATTGGCGATCTGCCGCTGGTCAGCCCGAACGAGAAGCCCACGCGCGTTGAGGCACTGAAGTATTACCGCAAGGCCGCGGAGCATTATGAATTGGAGTTGCGGCTGTTCGAACTGGTGCAGCGCGTGGAGGGAAGCGACGGTAATTTCACGGTGCACACGCGGACGGAGAATCGTGCGCAGGAAAAATACCAGAGCAGGAAAATTGTTGTCGCTACCGGATACTACGATCTGCCGAACAAGCTCAATGTGCCGGGAGAGGACCTGCCGCACGTTTCACATTACTACACGGAGCCGCATTCGTTTTGGAAAGAAGATGTGGTGGTCATCGGCGGGAAAAACTCCGCGGCCGAGGCGGCGCTGGACCTGTATAGAAACGGCGCCAAAGTGACGCTGGTACACCGCGACGCGCATCTCGGGCAGACCATCAAGTATTGGGTGAAGCCCGACATCGAAAATAGGATCAAAGCCGGGCAGATTCAGGCGCTGTTTGAAACGCGAGTGAAAGAGATCACGCCGCAGGAAGTGATTGTCATCAACAGCGCGGGTGGGAAGCGACTGCCGACGAAGCAGGTCTTTGCACTGACCGGCTACCATCCCGACTTTCAATTCATTCAAAGCTTGGCAGTGCATCTCGATCCGGTTACGTGCAAGCCTGCTTTGGATCCGAAAACGCTCGAGAGCAACGTTCCGGGTATTCACCTGGCGGGCGTGGTGATTGGCGGGCGGCACACGGGAGAGATCTTCATCGAGAACGGCCGGTTCCATGGAAAACAGATCATCGAGGCGCTGAAGTCGCGGCGCATGACGGCAGAGCCCCACTGATGGTCAGAGCAGCGAGCGATACATCACCAGCGCATCGACGAAGCCCGCGGCCGGATGATGAAACGCGCCGGGAAGCCGGCCGACAATCTCGAATCCGAAGCTTTGCCAGAGCGCGATGGCGCGCTCGTTGGTGCTCACCACAAAATTAAACTGCATGGCCTTGAAGCCGCGCTCGCGGGCGCGTTCGAGGGAATGCGCACACATCGCGCGCGCTACGCCCCGGCCAGTGGCCCAGGGAGCAGTTACGTAGCCGCCATTGGCGACGTGGGAGCCGGCGCCTTGCTGGTTCGGCTGCAGGAAATAGGTGCCGACAATCTCGTCATCCTCCGCGACGAAGACTTCGTGCTGGGGCGCGAACCAATAGTCGAGCGCTTCCTGGCGCGACATGTTTCTGGGCAAGGTGTACGTCTCGCCGGCGCGAATGGTGGGCTCCAGAACCGCCCAAATGCCGTCCCCGTCGACGACCGGTGAGGCGGAGCGGATTTGCATAGCTCACTTTCGCAGTACACGACGGGTTACGTCAATTTGACACAGGAACGTTCGGGGCATGGCGCGCAATTTGCCGCGCTCTAGCTTCGTTTGTTAGACTCCCGACATGGCCAACATCATCCGTGAAGTTGCCGAGACGTTCAGCACGCTCGCGCAAGGGTTCAGTGTCACCTTCCGAAACATGTTCCGGAAAACGGTCACGGAGAATTATCCGCATGAGCCGGTGCATTTTCAGCCGCGCTATCGTGGCATTCACGTGCTGCACCGCGACGAAAGCGGCCTGGAAAAGTGCGTAGGGTGCTTCTTGTGCGCCGCGGCTTGCCCGGCAAATTGTATCTACATCGAGGCTGCGGAAAATACGGATGCGAAGCGCATTTCGGCGGGTGAGCGTTACGCCAGCGTGTACAATATAGATTATTCGCGATGTATTTTCTGCGGTTATTGCGTGGAAGCGTGCCCTACGGATGCCATCACGCACGGTCACGGGTTTGAACTCGCCACGTACGACATCAATTCGCTTATCTATCGAAAAGAGCAGCTGCTCGAAAAAGCGTCCGCCGCAACGGCTTCATCCCGCTAGTTCCTGGTAAAAATAATCGGCAAGAATGAGTGAGGCGTGCAGGGCTGCGCTGTGAGTTGTTGCGTCCGCCCCCGAAAGTTTGTCCCTTCCTAATCTGTGTCTTCTAAAAAATATAAGGCTGCTTAGACGTAACGCTTCGGTTATTTAGAGGCGGCGATGCGGGGAGCGGTGGAGTATTGCTGTGGCGGGGCGTGCGGGTGCGCTTGGATGGCGGGCGAGTTGGCGGGGTGGGTGTGCTTGCTCTCCGCGTCGGTTCGTCGCACACCTCGGCGCTGCTTCGGCGACTCCACGTTGCTTGGGGGAAGCGGGCCGAAAAGTGGCTTGCGGGCCCACTTTTTAGCTTGTGGCTCACGAGCGAGTGCGAAATTCGGGCGGCGAGCCCGTTTGGTCCGCGAAAAAATTATCGGACACGGCGTGGGCGGCCTTGCCCCGCGCATCGCTAGCGGAAGTCCGCTCGTCGTTGCCCATCGGGGGCAACGGGCGCTCGGTCTGCTCGCGTTCCGCGGGCCGCTCGCGCTGTTCGATCAGCCAGCGCGCCAACATGGCCGCGGTGTTTCTTCGAGCCAGGAATCCAGCAACTGCGTGATCTCTTTGCGGAGATTGGCGGCATGGCTGAGCCGCGAAAGCTCATAACTCTGCAGGGAGTTACGGGACGCGGACAGAAGAAATTCCCAAGGTGGCTGGGTTTTGTAATTCAAGGGGACCTCCAGGGAAAGCCTCGCGATAGTAAACGTGTAGTACATACAGTCAATAGTACTCATATACGTACGTATTGTGGAAAAGTGTGCAAATCGTTTGCTTGGGATAGCAAGCGGAGGCGCTCCACAAGCTGCGGACTGGTGACGCCGTGACCCTTCCGCAGGCCGCATCGCAAGCGACTTGCTTTCGCGCGTTCAGCGCATGTGCCGGCGACTACGAAGATCCAGAGCGCACTCCGTGGAGCGATGCGAGCGAGGAAGAGGGCGAGGACGAGGCGAGCGCAGACAATGCGGAGCAATCCGTACCGGGGGAGAGATTTCCTGTTCGGGAGGAATGAGAGCGGGAAAGGAGGCAGGGCATGGGGAGAAAACGGGGGACGAGCACGGCGAGGCGCGTTGTGCCGACGCAGCGCGATGTGTTGCGCGACGTCATGCTGACGGCGGGGAAGTATGGCGCATGGATGACGTTGCGTGAGTTGGCCAGACTGACGCGCTACGGCGAAACCAGTATTTCGGCGCAATTGCGGCATCTGCGCAAGGCAAAGTGCGGTGGATACGTGCTGGAAAAACGGGTCCGCAAGCCGGAAGTCGTGAGCAGCGAAGAACACTTTGTGGTGTGGGAGTACCGGTTGACGCCTCGGCGCGTATTCGCGGGAAGACGCGAGGAAACGCGGCGGCGGAGACGGCAATGAGCGTCAAGCCAGAGCTGGCGTTCGATGTTTGCTGGGAGGTCTATCGCGGGGCGCGCGAAGTGCTGGAGGCTAAGCGCGGCATGTCCGCGATGGACTGGAAGGAAGCGACCAAATATTTGTGGCGGCCGGATTTTCGTCCGCGGCTTGCCGAATGGGTAGCGGACTTCGCACTGGCCGGCCAAGCCGCGCTTGAGGGGCCGGACGCGGCGTCGCGCATGGTGATGTTCCGGCTGTACTACCTGGGCCTTGCGCCGTACGAAAACGCGCGGCACTTTCTCGGCTTGAGCGAGCAAAGCTGGGTGATTTGGTCGGAAGAAGTACGCCGCCGTTGCGGAAAAGAGCTGCTACGCCGCGGCATGTTCCCGCCACGAAAATATTTCAGCAACGCGGTCTAACACAAAACGCAAGTTGACAAATGCCCGGAGCTGGCGGTGAAACACTGCGGTACGCCTTATCGTTCGGGCGAAGACGGGCACGGGTGTCCCGTGCCCCTACAGGTTGCCTCCCATTTCGCGGGGTTCTCGAAGATGTAGCGGCTGGCTTGAGAAAACTCCTTACCGTTACGGAGCAGTCGCTCGTAGTAGTTGCTTTGCCAGATTTGTAGCGTTGGCATCTTCAAACACTGCCGACCGTTGTACGTAACTGCACCTTTGTACGACCGGATGATCGTGGGCACAGAACCAACGGTAGGCTGCTGAAAGCGTTCGGCAGAGTATCGTAGGGGCACGGGACACCCGTGCCCGTCTTTGATTGCTACATGGCTCTCGTTCTCCGGACCGCGCGAAATGGTCAGAATGCCATGAACGTGGTTTGGCATCACGACAAAGGGATCGAGCTCAACGTTCTTAAAATGATTCGGAATCTCGCGCCAGCAGTCAACAGCAATGCGGCCGAGTACGTTGAGTATGACAGTTCCGTCGGCAATCTTTCCAAATCGACAGCGCATCTGAAACGCGCAGATGGTGACGAAGTAGTGTCCGATATGCGAGTAGTCGGCGTTCCGTAGCCGGACGGAACGCCTGTACGGAAGCGTATCGCTCGGTGACATACCCGATAAGCTAACACGACGGTTGGTCAACTTCCAGCACACCGCAAGACGGGCACGGGTGTCCCGTGCCCCTACAGTTGCAGCGGGTCGCCCACGCGTAGGGGCTTGCCGGTTTCGGTGGGGGCGACGCGGGTGTTTGTGGCTAGGCGATAGAAATGGTCGAAGCGGGCGACGGGGGCCCACGGCGGCAGAGTTTCGCGGCGCAGGTCGCTGAAACGCTTCTGGAATCCGGTGAGGTCGGCGCCGGTTTGCGGGTCGCGCGCGGGGACGGGGCAGCGGGCGCACGGGTTGCTGCCCTCGAAGTTGACTTCGCCGATGCGGAAGCGCACGACGCTGCGCTCGTCTTCGCCGTAGAGTTGATCTTCCCAGAATGCGGGCAAGTGTCCGTTCGCGCTCGCGGCGTTCGCGGCAACGTCGGCACTATCGATTTCCAGGGTGGTGCGAAAACGCTGTCGCGCGCTGTCGAGCGTCATGCCGGGAAACCAATCGCTCACCGTTTGCAGCGATGCGGTGGAAATAATCGTCGGCCCGTTGGCGATGGTGTCGTCGGGAAAACCTTCGGGCGCGTGGCGGACCAGGATCTGCTGCTCGAAGTAAACGCTGAACCATTCCGCGGCGTCTTCGGCGCCGGCGGGGAAGGGAAACGTGCGCGCAGGAATGTCGCGGCGATCGCCGGGCACCGCGAGCGTGACGGAACTGATATCCGGCGCGTAGGTCGCGCGGATCAGGTGCATTGCCGCGGTGCGCTTGCCGTTGACCCAGCGGCCGTCGACCGAGAAGAGCGCCCAGGCGCGGTCGTGCTCGAGCCCGCCGCCAGGGCCGATGCGCGCCTCCGTCACCGAAACAGGATCAAGCGACTTGATCGGATGCAGGCGAATGCTCGTCAGCCGCGGCAGCAGGGCGTGCGTTTCGCTTCGAGAGGACACACCCCAAGTCTAGCAGAACAGTCGAAGCACTCAGTTGGAGCTTTGCCAGCGCCAGCCGGTCAGGAGAAAATACGCGCCGATCAGCGAGAGAACGCCGAGCGCGACTGCCAGAATCGTGTGCACGGTGAGGAACACGGCGGCGCCCTCCTCATGATGGGTCATCATGTGCGCCGTGTCGTGGACCATGATGTGGCCAAAGGCCAGCGTGGTGAGCAGCACCGAAACACCGCTCGCGAGGTACAGCGTCCGCTTCATGTTCGTTTCCTCCGATTGCGTCTCGCAAATTCTGGTACGACGCGCTCAATCCTTCAGCTCCGGCGGGTTCGGGCGGCTGGCGGGCGGCACGATGCCGTTGAGCAACCGAGGCATAGATTACTCCGCGACGCAGAGTCTACCACCACTACGAGGAAAAGC
>Ga0209131_1000132_pt1 | contig 53700 bp, 52 predicted proteins | sample GraSoi_2013_40cm_FD_185826 | JGI IMG/M metagenome (GOLD analysis project Ga0209131, IMG submission 185826) | Grasslands soil microbial communities from the Angelo Coastal Reserve, California, USA - Sample 9_17_2013_40cm (SPAdes) (version 2) | ecosystem: Environmental > Terrestrial > Soil >...
CTTGTGCACTCGCTTGATCGGCAAGCTGACCGCACATACCTTGTCCGTCTACATCAACCGCTTGTTAGGAAAGCCAGATTTCCTACAGATCAAAGCTTTGGCTTTCCCAAACTAGCATATGACCCTATTTACTAAAAATATTGTGACCAGACCTGTGTAACTTGAATTGCTTCAGTACTGAGCGGAGAGCATGAGACAGAGCCATTCCTTGAAAAGGGTACTATGCCAATTTACATCCTCCAGGTTAAGTACATTTTTGATGATATGGCTCATCATTGCTGGCCATGCACCATGTTTTCAGGATTTGCTCGTTGGTAACGGGGCAACAGCAAGGGTCATCCTAGTACCCGGACTTTCTAAGGATGTAGGATAAAGCACTCTTGACCCCGCAAAGAGCGCGGGGCAGGGCAGGCATATTTACCCTACATTCTTATGTTGGCCGGGCACTAGTGCATGGGCAGCAATGATGAGTCCGGGTTGATGACCGACGACAGTCCATTATAAGACCCCGTTTTGATAAAGCACCTTACGTTAATGAAAATTCAGCTTACCGGGGAGCAACCTGAATGATCACTATTGCTTGTCTATATAAAAGCATGGGCTATAATTAGCTCACTTTACCTCGTGCAACGCACTTAGGACAGTGCAAAATTTGAAGGGAATTTTATGGCGGATCAACACAATCGAATCGACTACATCGAGTTCCCTGCTGTCGATATTGCCGCCACGAAAGAATTCTATGCAGCCATTTTTGGCTGGAAGTTTACCGACTACGGGCCCGATTACGTCAGTTTCGAAGATGGCCGTCTAACCGGCGGTTTTGAAAAAACTGCTTCGCTTTCGAAAGGAGGCCCTCTCGTACCCGAGCTTTCTAAGGATGTGGGGCAAGGCACCCCTGAAGCAGCCATATTCACACTACATCCTTATGTTGGCCGGGTACTCGTGATATTATTTTCCTCCCAGCTTGAAAAGACCCAAGCTGCAATTATCGCAAATGGTGGTACTATATCGAAACCAATATTTACGTTTCCCGGAGGCCGTCGATTTCACTTCCTGGATCCAAATGGAAACGAACTGGCAGTCTGGTCAGAAAAATAATGCACGGCGTCCAGACTTGACTCAAGTCTGTGAAAGGATGACAAATTGGCAAAAACAAACTATCAATATGAAAAGCGTCAGAAAGAATTGGAAAAGAAAAAAAAGAAGGAAGAAAAACTCAGACGCAAGCAGGCTGTAAAGAATATACAACAACCCAAAGAGAACCCGGATCAGCCGGTAGAGAAGTGAGATTTCAAGTTTCATCCACTCAGAAAGAGGCTGTAACTTGAATGTAATGATTTGAGTTGGAGGCAAGGCTTATTATGTTTGAACCGCCAAAGGCGAATCTCCAGGAAGTCGTACGCCGCATATCTGACAATCTTCGCAAAGCGGACATGCATTTAACCGGACTGAAGAAATTAAATACTACTCTGATGGTCACCGGGCTAACGACCTCAGGCCTGACGACCCTTTTTACCGGGGTAACGGCCATGCGCGGACCGCTGATTGGCGGAGATGATGTGGGCGGCTGGCAGTTGGCGTGCGTAATCGCCGCCGCGCTCGGGTTTTTGACAACTTTGTGCATGGGACTCAATCAACAGCTTCAAGTTGCCGAGCGGCTTTCCAAAGCGACCGAGTGTGTTGGGCGGCTCAAAGCCTTGGATGTTGCCATCGTTGCCGGCAGCCGGAGTGAGAAGGATATTGTGGCAGAATTCGAGAACATCGTCCGCGCCTACCCCGAGCCGTTGAGATAATCTCTCAGTTCAACCCGTCAGGCTGGGTTATACCAAGTTCCCGTTTTGTCGCCTAATAAGAGCGATCCTTGGAATGTGGATCGCTCTTATTATTCTCAAATCTCATCAATGCATCAGCTATAATTACTTACCGACAGGCACAACAATATCCCCAGGTGGAAGATCATGAGCGATTATCAGTTCAAACTGGAACTTGCAGTGCGTGATTACGAATGCGATTTTCAGGGCATCGTCAATAATGCCATCTACCAAAACTATCTGGAGCACGCGCGGCATTTGTTTCTCAAACAGTGTGGCATTGATTTTATTGCGCTTTCAAGGCGAGGGATCAACTTGGTGGTGGTGCGTGTGGAAATTGACTACCTGTACCCGCTGCGAAATGACGACCGTTTTTATGTGGCCCTGAACCTGGAACGGGTATCCAGGATACGCTTTGGGTTCCTGCAGGATATTTATCGGTTGCCCGATAACAAGCCGATTTTGAAAGCCCGAGTTACTGGGACGTCCTTGAATGAAGCCGGGAGGCCTTATCTTGCAAAAGAGCTGGAGGAATTGTTCGAGAAAGCAAACTACATGGAAAAACCATGATGAATAAGAGCGGCCAGAATGGTCGCTTTTATTATTGCAGCGCAACGTACAATGCACAATCATCCATAAAGATACCAAATCCTTTTGAGACAAAACTTATCGCTGAGATTTACGTATAACTATGTGTTGACAATTATTCCCAATTTTCAGCAAATCATAACTGGTCATGTTTTTTAATAATAAGGACAGGGTGCTATGCACAGACATAGACATAGGCCAAAGGTTAGGGGTCGATGGCATGGTCTGCATGGAATGCTTTGGATCATCGGGTTAGTGATCCTCGCCCGGCATGGCTGGTGGTGGCCGGGCATCTTGGTGCTGATTGGGGTTAGCATGATTATGGGGTCAGCCTTGAACCAGGGCAGATCGCAGGCCTTTGAAGATCCGGATCTACCAAAGGGCTCGCCTCCGCCACCCATCTACCCACCGCCTGCATCCCCAGCACCGGCACCATTCTCCCATACTCCTGGGCTCTCAGGACATCGGGTCGATTTATTGCCTTCCTCCTGCAAGCAATGTGGAGCCCCGATCCGCGTGCATGAAGTCAAATGGATCGGGCCACAGTCGGCGGCCTGCCCGTACTGCGGCTCGACTTTGGCAATGAAGAAAATTTGAGAGTCTGCTCCACCCGGGATATATGCTTATACCCGTCGGGCCACTTCTAAAAGGAAGTGGCCCGACGGCAAATCTCATAACACCTTGTTCAGCAATTTCTCAAAAGCGTTATCAGGGTGTGAGCCCATACCCAAACGGGAACAACCCGATCTTGCCGTCGCCGTTATTGATCGGTTCCTGCGAAACGGCATTTGGCCAGGTAACCGGCAGCTTGCCCGTAAAGGCGTAATCGCCAAAGAGCATATCCGTTATTCCCGCGCCTTCCGTGCCCGGCAGCCAGGCGGCGATAAACGCACCCGCCAGGTTCAACTGTGTGTTGATGATCAGGGGGCGGCCGGAGATCAGAATAACCATGCATTTTGTCGTGCGTGAGCAAATATCTGAAACCTGGCTGGCATCCGCATTGCTGACGGCCAGTGTTGTGCTGTCGCCGTTGCCTTCGGCATAGGGCGTCTCGCCAATCACCACGATGCCGACATCTCCGCTGTAATTTCCTTTCGTGCGCGTGCCCACGTTTTGAAGCGTCACATTTGCGGGTTTGGCAGCCTGAAGGGCCTGCCAGAACGTCGTGCCGGTCGTTGTGGCGCCGCTACCTCCCTGCCAGGTGATCGACCAGCCGCCCATCTGATAACCCAAGTTATTCACATGGCTGCCGCCCACCACGATTTTGTAGGCGGCGGTTTTGGAGAGGGGCAATACGGCGTTGTTCTTTAACAGCACCAGCGACTCGCGTACTGCCTGGCGGGCCACTGCGCGATGGGCCGCCGAACCTACCTGCGAGGTATAGCTGCGGTCCGTCTTGTACTTGGTAAAGAGGCCAAGCGCGAATTTCTGGGTCAGAATGCGTGTGACGGCATCGTCAATGCGCGACATGGGGATATTGCCAGCGTTGATTTCGTTGCGTAGGGTACTGATGAAGGTCTTGTAATTGGATGGCACCATAACCATATCGATGCCGGCATTGATCGCAGTACGCACATCGCTGGCATAGTCGCCGGGCAACTGGTCGATACCCGCCCAATCAGAGACCACAATCCCCTTGAAGCCCAATTCACCTTTTAGGACGGTGGTGATCAGATATTGATTGCCATGCATCTTCTGGCCGTTCCAACTGCTGTACGAGATCATGACAGAGCCGACGTTGTTCGCGATTGCGCTCTGATAGGGCGGCAGATGGACAGCCCGCAGCACCGTTTCGGAAACCTGCGTATCGCCCTGGTCGGTCCCATTGGTAGTACCGCCATCGCCCACGTAATGCTTGGCAGTTGCCATGACTGTTGTCATACCCAACCCGCCACCCTGGAAACCCTTAATGGACGCCGCGCCCATCGATGAGACCAGGCTTGTATCCTCACTATAGCCTTCATAGGTGCGGCCCCAACGATCATTCTGCGGGACGCACACGCAGGGAGCAAAGACCCAATTCATGCCTGTGCCCAGGACTTCATCGCGCGTAACCGCATCGGCTTGTTGGACCAGCGCCGCATCGCGCGTAGCTCCCATGCCGATGTGATGCGGGAAAATCACTGCACCCTCGACGTTGTTGTGCCCATGTACCGCGTCGACCCCGTAAATAAGCGGGATGCCAAGTCGTGTCGCCACTGCGTAGGTTTGGAAATTATCATACATGTCCGCCCACTGGGTAGCCGTACCGCCCGAACCATTGGGCCCCTCGCCTCCGCCGCTCAGCAGCGAGCCCAGGAAATATGTTGTGACATCCGAGGGTGTGGTCAAGGCGTTTTTATTCGCCTGTGTCATTTGACCGATTTTTTCATCCAGGGTCATCTTCGACAGGCAATCCGCCGGTGAGATACAGGCGCCGATCGCAGCCCGGGCCGGGAATATACTGAAAAGCATCTGGAACATCAATCCCGCGATGATCGCCAAGCGAAAGAGCGGCGAAAGCAGGCCTCGTTGAGGAAAAACCGTAAAACCTTCGGGCTTGCGAATTCGGGAAAACATAATCGCCTCCTTGCGATATGGATATGCTCAATCGATGAAAATCAAGATGATGGGCAAGTACATGCACATCATTGCCGTCCTTGAAGTCCAGATTGAGAGATATGTAGTACTGTTAATTTATTTTACGGTGCAAAAGAAGAATGTCAAGTTAGGGTTAACCCCCGCCAAGTAGATCTCTAGTAAATTCTTCGAAGCTCTTTTATCTACAGGTTGAAACGTCACCGACAAAGTTGTAAATAAAAAATAGCTGAATATTTAAGTACAATAGAGACTATGGATTACCAATAGCATGACTCATTTATAGGCAAATTATTATAGTTATACGAGGGAGAATAGATGAAAATATTGGTCATGGAACAAAGCACCAAAGAGCGTTCTCTGGTGAAGGAGGCTCTTGAGGCCGGCAGGCATGAGGCTGTCTGGGCCGAAAATGCCGAGAGGGCCTGGAAGTCGATCAATGCAGGCGATATTCGCTTTGTGATTGCAGATGCAGATTCAAGCGATGTGATTGCTTCAGAGCTGATCCGACGGGTTCATTCTGCCGAGATTCCGCCGGTCTATTTCCTGTTGCTGACTTCTCACTCAGAACTTCGCACTGGGGCAGACGACGTCCTGCAAAAGCCATTTACATCTGTTGAACTGCAAATGCGCTTGGCAATGGGCCAGCGCATTCTGACTCTGGTGGACAGTCTTGCACAGGCTCGCGACCAGCTCGAAAATACGGCTATCTACGACCCCGTGACTGGAATGATGAACCAGGTCGCTTTTAACAAGTTTGCGAAGAGCGAGTTGGAGCGCGCCCGGCGGGCCTCATCAACGCTCAGTATTATTGCGTTGGACGTTCATAATTTTGAAGCTCTAAGCGACAGCTATGGGATTGAAGTCGGTAATAACATTTTAAAACTGGTTGCCGAAAATATTCGCGAGCGGAGTCGCTCTTATGACTGTGTTGGCCGTTGGACGGGCCCTGAGTTTATTATTGCTTTGCTTAATGTCAGCGGTGCAGATGCAGAAAAAATCGCCCAGCGCATCATCACCGGTGTTCGCTTTGCAAACATGAATCATAATGGGGTAGCCCTGGAGTTGAATATTAGCGCAGGGGTCGCGGTTGTTTCCCAGATCAGCGAATCGACCGATATTGAGCCGCTGATTCAGCACGCCCAGCGGGCCCTGACACAGGCCAAAGAGGTGGGTGGATACCAGGTATATCTTGCAAATGTTTAGATTTACATAGCCGTGGGCTTGACAACCACGCTACCCACAGGCTATCCATAATTGGTCATTTCTTGATAGAGCGAGCGCTGGGCTCCCAGTGCTCGCTTATATTTTTTCGTATGTTCTCTTTTCTCAATTTGTGGTTAAATCAGTTCATGGACAGCCAGAGCTTGTGCTTCTTCAAGCATCTGGCTGCGAAGTAAAAAAGGAAAACCATATGTGGCAAAAACCCGATGATAGAACCTTCGGCAATCTACAATCGAAGGTGATCAAAAATATGCAGTACCAGCAGCACGTGAATGACAAGGTGTTGGCGTCCATGACCGATGCCTATAAAAATGCGCTCAGGTATTAGAACGTCGTCCTTTCGGAACGAGAGCGAGAGATATTGTTCAAAGCGGCCATCACGCAGCTCCTGAGCGAACTGCTCTCGGAGCAGAAATAGGTTTTGGTAATTTTTATGGACAGTAAGACCCTGCAAGTACTCGAATACCCCAAAATCCTGGAACGCCTGGCCGCACACTGTGACTTCTCGGCTTCGGCGGGGCTGGCACGCGCGGTCGAACCGACCACCTCCATCGACTTGGCGCGCGCGCGCCAGCAGGAAACCAGCGAAGCGCGCAAACTACTCTTAACCCAGGGCGTTTCGATTGGCGGCGCACACGATGTGCGCGAGAAAGTCCAGCTGGCAGCGCGCGGCGGCGTGCTGGAGGCAATCGACCTGCTGGATGTTAAGTCCACGTTGATTGCGATGCGCGGGCTGAAGAAGACGCTGATCGGCAGGGTCGAATTGAACGCTCAGGATGCGACCAAGCCCCGTCCAAGCAATAAAAAGCAGGGCGAGGCCGTGCCTGGCACCAACGAATATCCCCGACTAAGCGAGCTGGCCCTATCCCTGCCTGACCCGCGCGGCCTGGTGGACATCATTTCGCGCACGGTTTCAGACAAAGGTGAAGTACTGGACTCGGCCTCGCCCAGGCTGGCTGCCATCCGCGCCGAACTGCGCGTGGCACGCGAACGCCTAATGACGCGCCTGCAGAAATACCTGAGCGAAGGCAAAACGGCCCAGATGCTGCAGGACAGCATCATCACCCAGCGCGACGGGCGCTACGTCATTCCGCTGCGCTCCGAGCACAAGGGCAAGATCAAGGCCATCGTCCACGACCAGTCCTCCAGCGGGGCGACGCTGTTCATCGAGCCGCTGGCCGTGGTCGAACTCAACAACAAACTTCGCGAGGTGGAACTAGCCGAGCGCGACGAGATCCGGCGCGTGCTGGCCAAAGTCTCCATGCAGGTTGGCCTGCAGGCTGGCGAGATCGTCCCCGGCGTGGAAGCCCTGGCCGAGATCGACCTGGCCTTCGCCAAGGCCAAGTATGCCGTTGAGATCCTAGGCAACGAGCCGGTGCTTGGACCGTGGACCCTGGACGACGGACCGAAGACGACGGAGCGAAGATCGAAAACCGAAAACCGTGTTCAAGCAGCAACTATCCGCCTGCTTAAGGCGCGCCACCCGTTACTCGACCCGGCCAGCGCAGTGGCCAACGACATCGACCTGGCTCCTGGCACGCGCGCGATGGTAATTACCGGCCCAAATACGGGCGGGAAGACCGTCTCGCTCAAGACCGTCGGGCTACTGGTCGTCATGGCCCAGTCCGGACTGCACATCCCGGCCGGCTCCGGCTCGGAACTGCCCATCTTCCGCGACGTATACGCCGACATCGGTGACGAGCAGTCCATCGAACAGTCGCTCAGCACCTTCTCGGGCCATATCACCAACATCATCCGTATCCTGAAGAAAATCGACGCGCGTTCACTGGTCATCCTGGACGAGCTGGGCGCGGGCACCGACCCACAGGAAGGCGCCGCCCTGGCACGCGCCATCCTGGCGCATTTGCTCGAGCGCGGCGTCACCACCCTGGTGGCTACGCACTACCCCGAATTGAAGACCTTCGCGCACGGCACACAAGGCGTTGTCAATGCCTCGCTGGAATTCGACCTGCAGACCCTGCGCCCGACCTACAAATTGACCATTGGCATCCCGGGCCGCTCCAACGCCCTGGCGATCGCGCAACGATTGGGACTCCCCGAAGCCATTGTTAGCGCGGCGCGGAGCGAGATCAACCCCGACGAACTGCGCGCCGATAAACTGCTCGGCGACATCCACCGCCAGCGCAAGGTGGCTTTCAAGGAAAGCCAGAAGGCCGAAAAAGCGCGCGCCGACGTCCACAAACTGCGCCGCGATCTGGATGAACGGTTGGAGAAGATCGAAGACGAGCGCCGCGAGGTGCTGGCCAAAGCGCGTGCAGAAGGCGAACTGGAAGTGGAAGTGCTCAAACGTAATACACAGTCGCTGCGTGCCCAACTGGAGAAACTGCGCCAGCCGCTGGCCGCACTGGAAAAGATCGAACAGAAGGTTGAAAAAGTCGAGCAGATGGTTCAGGCGCCGGTGGAGCGACAGAAGACCGTAAACCATGGACCGTCGACCGTGCAGGGCGTTCGCCGTCCACTGTCGCTGGGAGAGAAGGTTATCGTACGCACGCTGGGCAGTGAAGGGATCGTGATCACTTTGAGCGAAGGCGAGGCAGAAGTACAAATTGGCAGCTTGCGAGTCAGGGCGAAATTGGGTGATTTGCAACGAAAATCGACCGAAGACGAAGGACAACAGACGATCGATAAACAATCCTCAGTGCGCGCCCGTCGGATCCAAAAAATGGCCGAAAACCTTGAACCTTCGTCCTCTGTCCGTGGTCCGTCGTCGGTTTCCCCGGGTGTGGAACTGGACCTGCGCGGCCAGTCCGCAGACGAGGCGCTCGCCAGGCTGGACGACTACCTGGACAAAGCCTATCTTTCGGGCATGCCCTATGTGCGCATCATCCACGGCAAAGGCACAGGAAAACTGCGCCAGGAAGTCCGCGCCGCACTCAAGGATCATCCGCAAGTGGCTTCGTATGAGGAAGGCCATCCGAGCGAAGGCGGCGATGGCGTGACCGTGGCAAAGATCGCCAAAGAGTAAAAAAAGTTTTGGGATACGGACGCAAACCCTCACTAAAATCGTCGGCACAGGCGGAAGCGACGGATTGCTGAATGCTTTCCAGGTGCGAATGCGTGTGAGTCCGTGTCTTCCATGTCCGAAAAGCCTTATCAATAAACAATGCCCGCAAATCTATTTATCCGCCCTTTGACTCAAGACGACCCTGAACGCATCTCCGCCGCGTTTGCCGGGCAGGGCTGGGAAAAGCCTGCCGCGCAGTACCAACACTATTTACTGGAACAAACTGATGGGGCGCGGGCTGTTTTCGTGGCCGAATATGACGGGGATTTTTCCGGCTACGTCACGTTGGTATGGGTGTCAAACTACCCACCTTTTCGATCCAGGAACATCCCCGAGATCATCGACTTGAACGTCTTGAAAACCTACCAGCGCCGCAGGATTGCCGGCGCGCTGCTGGACGCGGCTGAAAAACTTGCTGGTACGGGCTCACCCGTGGTGGGCATCGGGGTTGGGCTGACGGCCGATTACGGGCCGGCCCAGCGGCTGTACGTCAAACACGGTTACGTCCCCGATGGGCGCGGACTTTTCCAGAACGGACGTTTTGTGGGATATGGCGACCACGTTCAGGTGGATAATGATCTGGTCCTGTTCCTGACCAAAGAGCTGGTCCCACCCGGAGCGGACGAAAGCAGCGCGCCCCTGAGGGCTAGTGACGATCCGCAGTTCCAGAAAAAGCTCAAAGAGCCAAAGTCAAGGCTACTTTAATAGTTCTTTTTTACGGCGTTCTTCGTTGAGCAATTTGAAGTTCTCGGCTGTGAGCATAGCTACTGAGAATTGATACATCTGGTGGAAATTATCTGAAAGTAGCGACCAATCCCAAGCTAGAATGGAGGTGCGCATCGCTTGGCCTAATTGGCTTCTATGTGCTTCATTATCTCTAAGTAATATGAGCACCTTGGCGATATCAGTTACATTTGGCTCAATGAAATAACCATTGACCCCGGGTCGAATCAACTCAGGCATGTTTCCTACATATGTTGTCACTATTGGGATGCCGCAGGAAGCCGCTTCGAGGCATGGGTTGGGAGTACCATCATTACGGCTAGCGCAAAGATATACATCCAATGAATGATAGTACTCGACCATTTCTTCGTGGCTACGCCAGCGATCTTCACGAACGGCAGTGATAAGTTCACAACCCTGCACTGATTCAACAGCGGGTATAATCAAATTGTTAAAGCCTCTCTGTTCAGGTCCCTGATTGCCCAGGCTACCTGTCCAGCCTACACGTAAAGTCCCTTTACGCTGCCGAACAGGACCTGGGGTAAAGAAACCAGTATCAACTCCGTTCGGAGTATAAAAAACAGGCACATCAAGGTGAGGCAAAATTTCTTGATATAGTAACTGGTTCAGCACAAAAACAGCGCGCGCCTGGCGCAACCAAGCCAGTGCCGGCCATCGCCTTTCATTTTCAATCTCGAAATGACTACACACCCCAATAAGTAGTTTATTTGTATTGCACTTGAAAGCCGATTCAAGATGGGCCATTCGTGAGAATTGCATCCAGTAATAGACCTGGATTAAGTCAGCTTGCTCAAGATCGGTCTCGGTCACTTCAGTCTGATATTTTTTAATAATATTATATTTATCAGCCAATACCCTTTGGACGTTGCGAGTCTTGTGATCTTGCGCCCAATTGGGCTTGTCTACAATTATCAGTATTTGATGTTTAGGAGATGAGATCATATTTTTCTCTATATTGAAAATTCCGAGAGCGTAGAAGCCTATGTTAGAATTTTTGGTTTTGACATTATTCGCTATTACCATGACCAATAATGCGTAGACGTTGGAATGCCTTTTCGAAACTCTTTTGAATCACAAGTTTGTAACTGGAATAAATATTTGCTTCTCAAAGGTATAGTTAAATTATCCACAGTAAAGTTAAGTCTATTACGATGCCATCCGCGCATCAAGTCCTGCTCACTAAAATGGCGATTAAGGTACTTAAGTTTTGCATGTTCGTAACTCAGTACTATATAATGCCGCAATATATGGTTCGCGGGAAAAAGGGAAATGCCTTCGCCTGATAAATGATGCCCACCAGATGACAGATTGTTAAAGGGCCTGTCTCGCCGCCATGCTCTGTTAAGGCGGTTTTTTTGTGGCTCAAAAAAATAGTATTGCAAGATCCCTGTGTAGTAGTTTTTATTAAAAAAATCCGCATCAGGTTTGGGTAGAAAAACAAATTCTTCAAAATTCAACGCATCAAATCCATCTTCATCAGCTTCCTGAATTGCATCACGCAAGGTATGACCTGGTCGGAAATCTTCAAATACCTCGTCTGCATCTTGGTGGATCACCCAGTCATGTTTAATTTTTTTGTAAACGCTTTGTTTTGCTTCCAACTGTTGGGTCTGTGAATAAACACCCTCATAATGCAAACTTTCAACCGATAAAATCGGATTGCCCAAATATGCTGAATATAACTCACGGCTTCCATCCGTTGAGTCATGGTCAATAATTGCAACCTCTATTCCTTGATCTGCAAGGATGGGGAGCAATATCGGCAGATAATGTGCTTCATTTCTTACTGCGATCACAGCGCATATGGAGAGCATATTTCCATCGTTTGGTTAAGCAATTTCTTCTTTATCTTTCACAATAACAAAAATTGGGGGGTTACTTAAATATTATTCATGGATAACTTTGATTATAATCGCGCTCTTGCCACATGATATATTACGGGTGACATGTCTCAGCGAATGGCTTGCATTCCGAATCTCATGTTCGCCAGAGGTATGATTGACACTCGTCACGATGAGACATGCCAGGTTGAAAGCAGGACAAAAAAAGCTCAAAGAGATGCAGGAGATATTGGGGGGATCTGTAAAAGCAGACTTTGGAAGCTCACAAACTTCCGAAGTCTTTCTGCCCGGCCCACTCCTCTGCAAACTTCAAAATCCGCCAGCGGATATAAAAGATCTCCGGGTCTGCGAACGAGCGCTTCGATTTGATCAACTGCATGGCCGCCTGCGGCTCGTGTCCCTGTGCGATCAGGATGGCCGCGCCCATGGCCACAGCCCGGTGACGGCCATAAGCACAGTGGACATAAACCCTCCCGCTATTCTGAATGGCAGCCAGTGCAACCTGGGCACCGCGTATCAGTGTAGGAATAGGGATCGGGATGAGCGGTGAATCAAAGGTTGGTAGCCAGAGCACATTGATTGGCGGGTCGTGCAGGTCCGGGAAAGGTCGTCTCTCGATGCGCATGTTCAGCACCAAGCGAATACCCAACTCGCGCAAACGCTGATAGTCGCGGGTGGCAGGAGTCGTTCCGATGAACAGGTCGTCGGTGATAGGCGAAAAGTCCATGTGCAAATCTTATCACAGGCAACTGCAGCAGGCGTTTTCTGGCTTACAAAGTGCCGCGCGCATGTTTGACATACGAAACTGAACCAGAATTATGATTTTTACTCGCCCACCCATAGGGGCCGTTGGCTCTACCCGGCGAACATAAGAATGTAAGTTGAATAGGTTTGTCTTGTCCCGCCTGCCCCGACGGGTTTGGTCAGGGCGCACTGTTGCGGGGTTCAGGGGTCTTGCAGCCTACATCCTTAGAAAGACCGGGTACTCGTAATTTCTGCCAACCAGTTTAGTAAATTACGCAACAAGCGGTATAATTTTGCTACGGGATTTTTCAACTCTTTAGCAGCCAGGAGCGCCGCCATGTCCGTTGACGATGCCATCAAAGACATGCAAGGGAAAATCAGCGCCGCATCCGCCAGCGCGCAGATGAAAGTCGCCAAAATGTCGGATGAGGAAGCGCGTATCACCGTGCTGGCCCTGGCCGGAGACATGCAGAAAATCAAAGATGTCACCTTTCAGCCTGCGCTGGATCTCCTGACCAAAGAGGGTTTTGATATCCAGGTGTTTGTCTACGACAAAGACGCGCCCCCGCTTTCCGGCTGATCCCTTCCCAGGGCAGGTCTGAGACCTGCCCCTTTATACATTTGTTTTTTTGGAGTAATCATGGCTTACCGCGGACTGCTCGACAAGTACGGCCAGCTTTTGAATTTACCCTCTCACACCAAACCTGTCACCTTGCTCGAGGGCAACACGCCTTTGATCCCGGTCGACAATTTGGTCCGCCAACTAGGCGGCGGGTTCGAGTTATTCGTCAAATTCGAGGGACTCAACCCGACCGGCTCGTTCAAGGATCGCGGCATGACCGCCGCCGTCAGTGAAGCGGTGGGGCGCGGTGCAAAAACGGTTATCTGCGCTTCGACAGGCAACACCGCTGCATCGGCCGCCGCCTACGCCGCTCGCGCCGGAGTCAAATCCATCGTACTGATCCCACAGGGCAAGGTCGCCGCCGGCAAACTGGCCGGTGCGTTGGCGTACGGCGCGCAGGTCGTCCAGATCGACGGCTCGTTCGATGACGCGCTAACTCTTGTGGTACAGATCTCGAACAAGCATCCCATTTCGTTGGTCAACTCGATCAATCCATACCGCATCGAAGGCCAGAAGACCGCCGCCTTCGAGATCTGCGATACGCTCGGTTCCGCACCGGACTGGCTATGCCTGCCAGTCGGGAACGCCGGGAATATCACTTCTTATTGGGCAGGCTTCAAACAATATGACAAATTGAACGCCACCGGCCTGCCGCAGCTGCTGGGCGTCCAGGCGGCAGGATCGGCCCCGCTCGTGCTGGGCCATCCCGTCGAGAAGCCTGAAACGATCGCCACAGCCATCCGCATCGGCAAGCCCGCACGCGGCGAGGAAGCCTTGCAAGCAGCCGAAGAATCCAGGGGACGTATCATCGCCGTCAGCGACGACGAGATCATCACCATGCAGAAAACGCTCGCCACACTCGAAGGGCTGTGGGTTGAACCGGCTTCGGCCGCCGGGTTGGCCGGGCTGGTGCACGAGATCAAAGCGGGGAATTTTGACCTGCAGGGCAAGGGTATCGTCGCCGTCTGCACCGGGCACGGGCTCAAAGACCCCGAGATTATTACCAAAGATATGCAAAAGCCGCTGGTCGTTGGCCCCAACCTGAGCGCGTTGGAAAAAGCAATTTTAGGGTAGGGGCGCAGGCTCCACCGATCAAAGGAACTCACATGGATGCCAAACCTACCCTGATCGCCATGGACATGGAAGGCGTTTTTACGCCCGAAATCTGGATTGCCGTCGCCGAAAAGACCGGCATCGAAAAACTGCGCCTGACCACCCGCGACATCCCCGATTATGACCAACTGATGCGCGGGCGCCTGAAGTTGCTGCGCGAACACGGCCTGAAATTACGCGACCTCCAGGCGGTGATCGCCACACTCGATCCGCTGCCAGGCGCGATCGAATTTACCGACTGGCTGCGCGAGCGGCTCCCGTTGATCATTTTGACCGACAGCTTCTACGAATTCGTCGCCCCGCTGAAGGAAAAACTGCACCACCCGACCATCTTCTGCAATACCCTGGTTGCAGATGAAAACAATAACGTGGTGGATTATCGCCTGCGCCAGAAGGACGGCAAGAAACATGCCACAATCGCATTCAAGAGCCTGGGCTTTTGTGTGATCGGGGTGGGTGATTCTTACAATGATACCAATATGCTGATCCAGGCCGATCACGGCATCCTGTTCCGCCCATCGGCGAACGTTGCGGCAGAATTTCCTCAGTTCCCGGCCATACGCGAATACGCGGATCTGCAAGCGCGGATCAGCGAAATCCTGCAATCGTAATCAGCCAGTACTCTTAAACCTTTTCAACACTTCGGCCTACCCCACTAGAGGCGCGAAGGTCACAAAGTTTCACGAAGGAAAAACATCGTGAAACTTTGTGACCTTTGTGTTTAATAGTTTTTAAAATCAGTCGAGGATCAACTTATCGCGCCTGAAACGCAGGACGGAAATCGCGATTAATACGATGTCGATCGCAAAAACGACGATCAGCGCCCCGATTCCGATTGCAAAGAAGTCAGCCGTTTTCAGGAAATTGGCCAGGGCGATCTTCCAGTCAGCAGGGAACATGGGCAGAAAGAACAACGGCAGAAAGACAACAAAGAAGGCCATCCCGACAGTCTGTTGCGCCTGACGGACCGTGGCAGCACGCAGGGAAACCAACACACCAATACCGGCCGCCAAGCCAGCCACCAGAAAGCTGACCAGCGGCGCACCTACAGCCAGCAGCGGCGGGTAGAGCAGCAATTCGCCCTTACCCTTGAATACATTGACTGTAACCAGCGCGAGCGACATTCCCAGGATACTCGTCCCCCAGCCATACACGATGGCCGTACCCACTTTTCCCAGCAGGATGGACAAATCTGACAGACGGCTGGCAAGCAGGGTTTCGAGCGTGTGGCGCTCACGTTCTCCAGCGAATGAGTCGGCGATGACGTTGTTGACCATCATGAAGGGCAGCCAGCACCAATAGATCAGGCCGACGGGCGTCTCCACCCAGGCACGCCCAAGCTGGTACGGCACGACCATGCCGAACAGGAAGAGCATGATGCCCATACTGGTCAGCGTCCCGCGTCGCGTCCCACGCTGCAGAAAAAGCTCACGCAGTTCCTTCCACATCACGGTCAGGATATCGGTTATCATTTCGCACCTCGGCCGTTATTTTCATTTTCGCCAACTAGCGCCAGGAACATTTCCTCCAGGTTAGCCTTATCCTTGCGGACTTCTTCCACCTCGGCACCGCCCGTCACCAGCATGCGCACCAGCGGAGCAACTTCGACGGCGCCGCTCAGTTCGATGGATAGATTACCATTCTGAGCACGCAGGCTGCGCACTTCAGGACGATCCTTGACCTGCTCCAACAGTTCAGGCGTGAATCCGCGCCCAAGGATTTCCACACGTGAACCGCCGGCCTGCGCGCGCAGCTTTTCCAGCGGTCCGACGGCCAGCAACTTTCCATGGCGGATAACACCCACCTGCTGGCATAGTTTTTCCGCTTCGGACAGGTTATGTGTGGTCAGGAAAATGGTCACACCCTCGCGCTGGGCCAGCGAGGCCAGGTCTTCACGCAGGGCGACGGCGGCCAGCGGGTCGAGACTGGCAGTCGGCTCATCCAGAAAGATCAGCGCGGGATGGTGCAGCATGGCGCGCGCGATGGCCAGTTTCTGCTTCATGCCGCGGCTCCACTCGAGTACGATTTCCTTGCGCCGCTCGTAGAGTCCCACTTCGCTTAACAATTCCTTAATGCGCGCTTTGCGTTCACCGGCAGGCATGCGCCAGGCGCGTCCATAAAATTCCAGGTTGTCCTCGGCGCTCAGGCGTTCGTAAAGCCCACTGTATTCGAGCAGCGCGCCGCAGCGTTCACGGATTTTCACCGCGTCGGTGTGCGTGTCGAAACCCAGTACTTCGGCGCGCCCGCCGCTTGGCTCAAGCAAGCCGAGCAGCAGGCGGATGGTAGTCGTTTTCCCCGAGCCATTCGGGCCCAGAAAGCCGAATACTATTCCGGACGGAACCTCCAGGTCGAGGTGGTTGACCGCGCGCACAATACCGAAATCGCGGGTCAAATCTTGCGTGCGGATGGCAAAAGCAGGCATAAGAAGATCTCCACAATCCAAGTATATCTCAAAGGGAGTTTGTTCAAGGTGAGTGATTAACTCACCTTACGCACTTCCAGAATTTTAAACCCAAAGAGCTTTAACCACCCTGGCCCGCCGGACTTCGGCGGGGTGCACGGAAGGTGCCACGTCGTCCCGACGTCCCTTCGGGAGGGAAAGAGCTCAAGGTCTTCAGGTTTCCTTCGTGCTCCTTTGTGTACTTCGCCCGCCACCTGCCCCACGCAGTTCGTGGGGTGTGCGATCCGGGCCAGGGTGGTAAATGTTTTTGTTTTTTTAACGCTCTGCGTAAGGTAAGTGATTAAGTAAACAACCTCTCCATGTACGCAGATTTCGCACAGTGGATTTTTCGGTTTTGTACTTTACCTCCCTGTACGGATGTGCTAGACTAATAAACATTGGAAAATTACATCATACTTTCGAGGGTCTAAAATTATGGAACAGCCAAGATTTCAACGCTCCGATGCGTGGATTTTTGTGTCACTCGCATTTTACCAGGGCGAGGTAGGCACGTCATTAAGAGATTTGATCGCAACGGCAGATTATATTAACCATGCCATTCCAAGCGGTGACGAAATTGAAGGTGCCATTAATCGCTTGTCGAGTGCCGAATTAGTCACCATCCAGGGTGATTACTTTTATTTGACAAGCGCCGGGCGAATGCTATTAAGCGAACTCCGCACCAAACGACCGACGCTATTACAAACCTGGGAATTGGTGGAAGAACGCCTGCATTCTGTTGAATTTCCCGAACTTGAAGTTCCGGCATTCAAGTTAAAACCCGAACAATTTGAGGCAGCGAAAAACAGTTACCAGGATTTGATTTTGAATACCAAAGAAAAACCAAAACGGAAAAAGAAACTTCCCCAGCAAGATACAGGATCCTGATTCAATGCATCCTAGACGCGCCCTGCTCTACATGCCAGGTGATGACTGGAAGAAAATCAATAAAGCCCTGACGCTGAATGTAGATTGCATCTGTATGGACATGGAAGACGGCACGGCTTTAAACCGGAAAACCTATGCGCGTGCCACCATCGCCAAAGCCTTGCGGGAGCTAGACTTCGGAAAATCTGAAAAACTGGCGCGCATTAACGCCGTCGGTTCGGGATTTGAAAAAGAAGATATCGAAACAGTCCTGCCTCAGCGCCCGGACGGGATTGTCATCCCGAAAGTCGAGGTGCTCGAGCAGATCCAATGGGCCAGCGAGATCATCGAAGCCGTGGAACTTTCGCAGGGCTGGGGCGTGAATTCGATCCGTATGCTGGTCGGCGTGGAAACAGCCAAAGGCATTCTAAACTTGAAAGAGATCGCTGCGCATCCACGCCTGGACGGGCTGATCTTCGGCGCGGAAGATTTCGCCGCCAGCATCGGCGCGACACGCTCGCGTGCCGCCTGGGAAATCATGTATGCACGCAGCGCCGTTGTCGCGCATGCCGCCGCCTTCGACCTGCAGGCCATCGATATGGTCTTTATCGATTTCCATGATACGGTCAATCTAAAAATCGAAGCGGCCCAGGGTGCGGCAATGGGATACAGCGGCAAACAGATCATCCACCCGGCGCAAGTGGAGCCGGTGCAAACAGCTTTTACTCCATCTGACGAGGCCATCGCGCAGGCCAGGCGCCTGGTGGCCGCCTTTGAAGAGCATCAAAAAGAGGGCGCAGGGGCTTTTTCCCTGGACGGCAAGATGATCGATATGCCCTTGCTCAAGAATGCGCAGAAAGTGCTGGAACGTGCCAAAGTGGCAGGCAGGCTGCAATAAAAAATAAGGGTGTCTTTATGAAATCGCTTTCCAAAATCGCTGTGATGAATGTCGAAAAAGGGGAAGAAATTGTTGGCGGATGGGCAACAGTCCATATCCCGCAGGTGGGTATTTATAAATTCCTGGCCAAGAGGAAGAAAAACAACAAGATCGAATGGGCCCATTTCGTCCAGCGTGACAGCGGGCTGAAAGAAAAGGTCTATCGCGGAGAGGTGGACAAGCGCGAAGAGTTCAATCAAGTGCTCGATATTATGAACAAGCATCTGCTCAATATTTTCGGTGTGACGATGCAGCCCTCGGATTATGATATGTATACGGTCGACGGGAAAAAAACGCCAACCATAATCCACTAAAACGTTGCGCCCCTATTTGACGTGCGTCCCTTGTGGACTTTATACTTCATCCCCGTGCGGGAACGATGACCTGGCAAATAACTCCCTTCGCAATCACCTTCTTTTTCTCTGCTGCCCTGATCCTCGGGGTAATTTTCGTCGCGTTTCGACATATTAACGTCCGGGGTGCACGCTATTTTATTTTCCTTTCGCTTTCAGTGGAAGTCTGGTCTTTGTTTACAGGCTTGGAGTATGCAGCTGTTGAACCCTGGGGGAAAATTCTTTTCGCAAAATTCGAGTATCTGGGCATTGCCACCATAGGTGTCACCTGGTTGATGTTCGCTCTGAGTTATAACCGCAGGGAAAAATGGTTGACCTGGCGCAATATCGCTATCCTGTCCGTCATTCCGGTCATTACAGTCGTGCTCGCCTTTACCAATGAACTGCATGGGTTGCTCTGGCCTGAGATTACTCGATCTTCCGACGTTCCAGGCGCAAATCTGCTCTACGTGCATGGCCCCGCTTTCTGGCTCAATTTCATTTTTGTTTACATTAACCTGGCAATCGGAACCTTTATCATTATTGATAATGCACTACGGGCAAGGGATATATACCGCTGGCAAATGGTCGGACTGGTTGCCAGCGCCATCATCCCCTGGATCGGAAACGCAATTTACGTCGCGAATCTGAGCCCCATTCCTGGGCTGGACCTGACTCCAATCGGGTTTAGCTTGAGTGCCGTCATCATCGCGTTCAGCATTTTTTACCTGGGATTGTTCGACCTGGTACCCATCGCCCGCGACCAGCTTGTCGAGAGTCTGATGGATGGCGTTCTGGTGTTGGATACCAGCGGCCGGGTGGCAGATATCAACCCCAGAACACGAGAATTATTGGGAATTGGCAATCAGCCTATCGTCGGGCGAAATGTGGTCGACTTTGTGCAGCCTTGGGGGGACCTGGTCGAGCGATTCCGCGGTGTCGAATCGGCGCAGACCGAGCTCCACTTCAATAACCAGCCGATAACGGACGTCGAACTGCGCATTTCCCCGCTTTCTGATGAACATGGATACCTGATCGGGCGATTGATCGTAATACGCGATATCAGCGAACAAAAAACATTGGAGAAACTGCGCGACGATTGGATCCATGCCATGGTACATGACCTACGTAATCCGCTCTCATCGGTCGTGCTCTCGTTGGACTTACTCAAATCGCAGTTATCCCCTGTATTAACCAAAGACCAGCTGCTTACTCTTGAAACAGGCGAAAAAAGCACTCAACGTATTCTTGATCTGGTCAATTCAATTCTCGATATCAACCGTTTGGAAAGCAGACAAATGCCCCTGAAGCAAGAAAATGTTTCGCTCCAGAAAATAGCTGCAGAGGCCATCAAAACACAACTATTATTTGCCAACAAAAAACGAATTCTCTTACAGGATGATATTCCACCCAACCTGCCTCCGGTCTCGGTGGACAAAGAACTGATGCAACGCGTTTTCCAAAACCTGCTCGATAACGCCATCAAATTCTCGATGGATGGCGAGGTGGTTCAAATCCGGGCGGAATACCATCCCGATGGACGGGCGATCATCGTCTCGATTAGAGATAGCGGGCCCGGTATTCAGGATGATGTCAGAGGCCGCTTATTTGAAAAGTTTGCTACCGGCAACAGCAAGGGCAGCGGGAGCGGCCTGGGGCTGGCGTTCTGCCGCCTGGTGCTTGAAGCGCATGGGGGGCGTATCTGGGTGGATGAGAAAGCCGAAAGTGGCACAACCATTTCCCTAAGCATCCCACTTTACTGAAAGTGTATTTGCCCGTTTCGGCAAACGCAGATTCTCGGGAGCAGAATCTGTGATATAGGATCCACTTTGTTTATAGAAACGATGTTTGCGTGGTACTTCTTGCTTTTCAATCTATGAGCCGTTATACTTGGCCGCATGTATCCAGACAAAATTGGCCGTTATAAAATCAAGGAGGAATTAGGCCAAGCGGGCCTGGCAACTGTATATCGGGCTTATGACCCGACGTTCGACTTTTTGCCAATCCGCGTGAGAAATCACAATTTGCCTTGCGCCCGCCGGCTCCATAAAGGATTGGGTGGGGTTGTACCAGTTAACATTTTTGTCTAACACAACGTCCTTGCGTTTCACTCTTTCCATTGTTATACTTGCTCATCATTTCGTGATGTAGTTGCTCACGTTGCCAACCTTGGCTTGTATTTTATTTACTAACTCATTCACACATAAAGAGCGGTATAAAAAACATGAATCCCGAAAAAATCGGCCGCTACGAAATTAAATCCGAACTGGGCCGCGGTGGTATGGCCACTGTGTACAAAGCTTACGACCCGCGCTTCGAGCGCGAGGTTGCGCTTAAAGTATTACCGCGCGAAATGATGCACGATTCAAGTTTTCGTATCCGTTTTGAGCGCGAAGCCAAGACGATTGCATCGTTGGAACACCCTGCCATTGTACCGGTCTACGACGTGGGCGAGGATGACGAGCAGCCCTACTTCGTCATGCGTTACATGACGGGTGGTTCCCTGGCTGATCAGATCGAGAAAGGGCCCGTCTCTTTGAAAGAGGCAGCCAGGCTGATGGACCGATTGGGGCCCGCCCTCGACCAGGCTCATTCCAAGGGCGTCATCCACCGTGACTTGAAGCCCGGCAATATCCTGTTCGATCCCGCTGGCGAGCCGTATATTTCGGATTTTGGAATAGCTAAAATTGCCCAGGGACAGTCCACGACTGTTACTGGCGGAGCAATCATTGGCACCCCGGCTTACATGAGTCCTGAACAAGCCCAGGGCGATCCACTCGATGGCCGCAGTGATATTTATGCCATGGGCGTTATCCTGTATGAAATATTGGCAGGCACGCAGCCTTACCAGGCCACCACACCGATGGCAGTTGTTGTCAAACACATCACCGACCCAATCCCGCACATTCTGGACGCAAACCCAAGGCTGCCCTCCGGCATAGAAACCATCATCGAAAAAGCGATGGCGAAAAACCCGGACGAGCGCTTCTCCACAGCCGGCGAACTTTCAGCCGCCCTAAATGCGCTTGCGCGCGGCGAAAGCGCTGAAGAAGCACTTAAAACAGCCACACTCTCCGTAACACGAAACCAGGCAGCCAAGACTCGTATGGCCGGCAAAGTCGATGTTACGCGCGCCAATGCCGCCAAGAAGGGTGGCATTTCACCGCTCGTTTTTGCCATTCCAATCGTCGCTATACTTTTAATTGGGGCTGTGCTCGGCGGGGGATATTTACTCTTCAACAGTGGCATAGCCAGCCAACAGCCAACGGTTACGGTCCCGGTTATCCTGCCGGCGACAGCAGCACCAGAACTGACAAATACTCCCGAGGCGGCTACTGCTACTGAAGCCGTCGTTCCGGTTGTTGACCAACCTACAGCGACCGAGACGCCCAAAGCGGTTGTCAATGCCTTGGGCGGCGCAGACACGGTGGCTTTTATCGCCAATAACGAGATCTGGCTGATGAATATGGATGGTTCCGGCTTAAAGCAACTGACTCGCAATCAGTCGACCAAAACTGCATTGCAGTGGATGCCTGATGGACAAACGCTTGTTTTCATTAGCGGCAAAGACGTCGACACGGTTGACTCTGTTTCGGGCCGCTTCGATACTATTTTGTCTTTCCCGTTCGCGCAATTCCTGGATGCATTTCGCATCTCACCCGACGGCAAGCAGGTGGCCATTTCGCTCAACCGTCGAATGTATATCGTGCCCCTCAAGCTGGATGTGCTCAAAAATGTTCACGGGCAGAACGACTTGGGCCATATGAATGGCTGCATTAGTTACACCGGGCTCACCGAGGCGGCCAAGGCCGTTAAGACTTTCCGCTGGTCGTTTGACGGCAAGTTGATCTCCTGGTTGTATGCCGGCACCGGTGCCGGCGGTGGGCCAGCAGATTTGATCCATGTAGTTGATATTTCGGCCTGTGATCCCACTAAAATTATAATAAAGGACGAATTCCCGGGTACCCGGTTTGCGCCCAGAGGTTATGGAAGCAACCCGACCCTGTTTGATTTCGACTGGGACGGCCACGCGCTTTTCCTGCTGAATTCATCCGAACGCAACAACGGTTGGGGTGATCTGTATATCTATAATGATGATGTCCACCAGGCTACCATGGAGGCCAACCCGGTAAATGGTAAGTGTTGTTACCGTGACGCACGCTGGAGCCCCGACGGTTCATACATTTTCGTCGCTTTCCAGAACATTTCCCAGACCGATCCGATCACACAGTTCTACTACATCCCATACGGTTCGCTTGGCACCGGAGCGGCAGTGCCTGCACCTATCTCTATGCCAGACAAATTTTTCAAGAATCCTCGTGAGGCTCCACAGCCTGCATTACACGCTGCGCAACCGTAAAGATTAGGGCGGCCATTCGGCCGCCCTAAATTTTTGTGAGGATCTCTTTTACCAAGCCTGGCCCGGCATAGACCATGCCGCTGTAAATCTGTACCAGGGTGGCGCCCAGGTCCAGTTTTCGTTTCGCGTCTTCCGCACTCATGATCCCACCCACCCCAACGACCGGCACTTTCCCCGCAACGTATTTGACGACTTTGGATAAAACCGCATCGCTCAGACTCGTGAGCGGTTTTCCGCTTAACCCACCCACTTCCGACTGATAGTTCGAGCGCAGCCCCTCGCGGCTGAGAGTCGTATTCGTGGCGATGATACCGTCCATGCCAGTATCCAGAATCACGCCAACGACATCATCCAGTTCTTCGTCACTCAAATCGGGGGCGATTTTGACCAGGATGGGCTGCCAGACTTCAGATGTCGCGCGCTCTTCGGCAACCATGCCCAACAAAGACTCCAGCATCTCGCGTCCCTGCAAACGCCGCAAGCCGACCGTATTGGGCGAACTGATATTAACGGTCAGATAATCGGCCAGGTGGGAAAAGGTTTTCATTAGTGAAACGTAATCCTCGGCAGCGTTCTCGAGCGGGGTATCCTTGTTTTTGCCCAGGTTGACACCAATCAATACAGACCGTGGACGACGGGCAATAGACTGTAGTTGCCTGGCCACAAACCCCGCTCCCTTGCCGGGAAACCCCAAGCGATTGATTACACCCTCATCCTCGACGAGTCTGAACAAGCGCGGCTGCGGGTTGCCCGGCTGCGGACGTGGCGTGACCGTGCCGATTTCGACATGCCCAAACCCCAAAGCTGCCAGTCCGCGCAGCGCCACACCGTCCTTATCGTAGCCGGCTGCCAGCCCGACAGGGTTTTTGAATTTCAACCCGAACGCTTCGACTGGTTTCTGCGGTACGTCAAATACCGCCCGCAAGATGGCCGTGACTGGCTGGATACCACCCAGACGCATCAATTGTAGGGTCAGCTGGTGGCTGGTTTCAGGTTCAAGTTTGAAGAGCAGGAAGCGAAAGAGCTTATACATGGAGTCAGAGCAATTCTTTCTTAGCGCGCTTTCTTACCTTTTTTCAACATCTCGATTGTTTTGGCGACCCGGTTTTGGCGGGTCGCATCCTGCTTGGCCTCGTTGATCCAGTTAACATATTCCCTCTTGTGCGTGTGCGCCAGCCCCTCAAAGAAAACCCGGGCGTCCGCCTCAAGCTCGAAAGCCTCCGTCAGATCCGGCGGTACTTCCACCACGCGAGGCTCCACGTCTTCTTCGACTGTAACTTCCACCTCGTCGCCAAAGCCTTTGCCAATCTGCTCACGGATGCCTTTGAGAATGATCAACATGTGAGACGGCCCGCCCATACGCACCAGCAGCCCCCGATAAGGCACGCCCTCGATCATGGCCCTGACCTTGGGGCGTTTCGAGCCAAAGGCTGCTTCCACATCAAAGGGGATCTGGACAAAAGCGCCGCCTCCGCCCGCGTTTTCGATGACGGCTTTGAAGGTGTGTTTTTCACTCATGGTATCTCCTTTGAATATATAGGATTTACAGAATGACACTGGATGTTACGAAAATGAGCGTAACTTATCGGCAAGTTGGATGATTTCTTTTCGCTTGGTGAGTTTTTGTAGCCAGAGAAGCGGAATTTCCGCTTCTCCATAATAAGCTCCGGCTATTTGTCCACAAATTGCTGCGGTTGTATCGGCATCGTCGCCCAGGTTGGCAGCAGCTAGCACGGCTTCTTTATAGGTTTGTGTATTCCAAAAAGACCAGACGGCCGCCTCAAAACTGGCGACGACATAGCCTGAACCGCGTATTTGGTTAATCGATTTCTGGCGATAATCACCATTCGCGATAGATTGCAGCGCAGGTTCTCTCAAGTACTCAGCGGAGCCAAAAAGGATTTCATCTTTTCCTACGCCGGAAAAAGCACGATAGAGCATGTCGCCAAACAATTGGCAAGCTTCCACCGCTTCGGTGGCCCCATGCGTTGTGCGCGAACTCTCCCCTGAAAACTGAAGGATTTTCTCACGGTCGGGATAATAAAAAATGGGTATGGGCGCGAGCCGCATGAGCGAACCATTCCCGGCTGACATGCGGTTGGTTGCGCCGCTAAATGGATTACCTGTATGCTTGTACTCTACCAATGCATTACGGACAGTATTGCCAATATCAAAGCACTGATTGGTGCTGCTCATATATCCATGCTCGAACCAATTACAGTAACGGGTCATCTGATCGATCGCGTCAAATTTTCCCGTTTCAATAAGACTTGCCGCAAGGCAAAGCGCCATCGACGTGTCATCTGTCCATTGACCTGCCTTAAGTTGAAAAGGGCCTCCACCAAGCATGTCAGTCAGTGGTTTGAACGAACCGCGCGGCTCAAATTCAACGGTGGTGCCAACAGCATCACCAACTGCCAGCCCCAAAAGACAGCCCCGAAAACGTGCTCTTATATCCATATAATTATTATCTCGTATGCTTGCTTCTATTTGGAGAGAAACTCCCGCGTTGCCGCAATCTTGTCCTGCTCCACCTTATCCGTCTTCTCCCAGTAATTCAGCAGCTCGCTGATCGTCAACACTGTGTGCAGATCGAACCCGGCTTCGGCCAGGAGCTCCTTCGCCCCGGACTGGCGGTCGATCAGCACGACCACATCTTTGACGATCAGGCCGGCCCCGGTCAGTTTTTCGATGGCTTCGAACTTGCTCCCACCGGTCGTGGTCAGGTCGTCGATCACCACTGCCGTTTCTCCGGCGTGATATTCGCCCTCGATCTCGGCTTTTGTGCCGTAGGTCTTGACTTCCTTGCGCGGGTAGATCATCGGGTAATTGCCTTGCAGGCAAATAGCCGTCGCAATCGGGATGGCAGCATAGGGCAGGCCGGCGATGCGCTGAAATTCAAGTTTCTGTAGAATTGGCAGATACGCCGCCCCAACCTGCGCCAGGAGTTTGGGATAGGTAATGATCTGCCGCAAATCGATGTAGATCGGGGATTTCAACCCGGACTTGAGCGTGAACTCGCCGAACTTGATACAGCCGGCCGACAAAAGTTCGTCGGCGAGGGTAGCGAGTAAATGATTAGATATGAGTGATTCCATATGTGTATTTATTCTCCTTTCCTGATTAGCCATGCTCTAATCTCTTGTATCTGGTCGCGCAGTTCCGCCGCGGCCCGGGTGGGATCAGCCGCGCGTGAGATACCGCGCGAGACCGGGATTAGCATTCCCATGCGATCCTTGCGCAGACCGGCACGGAGTGCGGCTTCCAGATCCCCACCTTGCGCACCGACGCCAGGAGCCAGGAACCATAGATCCGGCACAGCCGCACGCACGCGCGCCAGCGCTTCCAGTTGGGTGGCGCCGACGACCAGACCAATATTGTTTCTGGTATTCCAGCTCTGGGCGAGCATGGCAACGTGTTCGTAAAGAAAGACAGTGGACGGTTGACCACGGACGGTGGAGGATTTTTCGGTCGACGGTCCACGGTCCACGGTCAGGTCTTGAATTTCTCCCGCTCCCGGATTCGACGTTTTGCACAGCAGGAACACGCCTTTTTCCTGGTTTTGAATGAACGGCTCGATCGAGTCTTTCCCTAGATATGGGCTCAGCGTAATACAGTGTGCACCCAACATCTCAAAGGCCGAAGCTGCGTAGGCTTCGGCGGTCGAGGCGATATCGCCGCGTTTGGCGTCTAGGATAACAGGGATCATCGAGCCCATGCGCTCGGATTCATTTCGAATGGCGGCGATCACCTGCTTCAACACGTCCCAGCCTTCGGCGCCGAACTGCTCAAAAAAGGCGGCGTTGGGTTTGAAAGCCGCAGCGTAGGGCGCGGTCTGTTTAACGAGATTCAGGCTGAAGGTGAGCGCGGCATCCGCAGTCGGCGCCAGCAGCTCAGAGACGTGCGGGTCGAGGCCGATGCATAGGAGGGAGGAACAGTCATCCACACGTTTTTCAAGAAAAGAAAAAAAGGTTTCCATAGCGCTCCGTGAGAAAGAAGTTAGAAGTAAAAAGGGAGAAGATTCGGAGGTTTTCCTTCTCCCTTTTTACTTTTTTCTGCTTTTTACTTCTTATGCCTTTCCCAACACCATCGCCAGCAATGCCATGCGCACGTACAGTCCATACTCCATTTGGCGGAAGTAAGCCGCGCGCGGGTCTTCATCGAACTCGATGGCAATTTCGCCGACTCGCGGCAGCGGGTGCATCACGATCATATCTTTTTTGGCAGCTTTCATGGTTGCGGAGTCGACCACAAACGCATCCTTGACACTCTCGTAGATGGCCGGGTCCTCGAAGCGTTCCTTCTGGACACGCGTCACGTATAGCACGTCAGTTTTTGGCAGCACCTGCTCGAGCGAGCCATGTTCGCTTTGTGCAATTTTCTTCTTGTTGAGTTCTTCAATGATCTCGGCCGGCATGCGCAGGATTTCGGGTGAGACATAGTTCAGCTTTACGTTGAACATGCTCAGTAGCCGGCTGAGCGAATGGACGGTGCGCCCGTACTTCAGGTCGCCGAGCATGGTGACGGTCAGGCCTTCCAGCCTGCCGAGCTCTTCGCGGATGGTGAAAGCGTCTAGCAGGGCCTGGGTTGGGTGCTCACCCGTGCCGTCGCCGGCGTTGATAACCGGCTTTTTGGCGTACTTCGCCGCCAGTGCCGCCGAACCCACTTCAGGATGGCGCAGCACGATCACGTCCGCGTAACACTCGAGTGTGCGCACGGTATCCGGCAGGCTCTCGCCTTTCGAGACCGATGAGTATTTCACCTCGCTAATCGGAATGACTGAGCCACCCAGCCGTTCCATGGCAGCGGTGAACGACGATGCGGTGCGCGTGGAGGGTTCGTAGAACAGGTTGGCCAGGATCTTGCCTTTCAATAAGTCGAATGTGCCAACGCGTTCGACCATCCCGCGCATCTCGTGCGCCACGCCGAATACGTACTCGAGATCGTCGCGGCTGAACTGCTTGACGGACAGGATGTCCTTGCCATACCACGGTGCGTTCTTGTCGTCACCAAAAGGCAGGTGCGGGCTGGCGGATGTACTGGGCATAAGTTCCTCCGTTATTAGAGAGTAGAGACTAGAGAATCAGAAGTAGAGTTACCGGCTAAATATGAAAAGGCCATCCATCTTTCTTCTCCCAGCATCACTTCAAATCTCGCACATTCTTCCCAAAACCCGGCTCGACCAGGATTTTCCTGTCGCGATAAGCTTCACGTCCGCGCAGGACCACGCGGGTCACCCGACCCCTGACTTTCCAGCCTTCGAAGGGCGTCCAACCGCAGCGGGTGAACATCTCGGAGGCCTTGAGCTCATATTCGGCGTGCTCGTCCACCTCAACCCAGGTCTCGGGCTGTTCGGGCAGGTTGAATATACGGCGCGGGTTGATGATCGATTTCTGCAGGATATCGTCGACGCTCAGGCGTTTCTCGCTTACTGCAGTGAGTAATAAGGGCAGCAGCGTCTCCAGGCCAGGGAAGCCCGGCGGCGGATTTTCGCCATCTTTTTCGGCCAATGTATGCGGGGCATGGTCGGTGGCGAAACAGTCGATCACATCCATGTTTTCCCAGAGGGCGTCAACATCCTTTTGTGTTGCCAGGCGAGGGCGAACTTCCCAGTGACCGCTTTTCTCCCTCACCCGGTTCCCCTCTCCCACTGGGAGAGGGGCCGTCAGGAACAGGTGATGCGGACAGACCTCGCAGGTCACTTTTAACCCGCGTTCCTTTGCAGCTTTGATCAGCAGGATTTCCTCGCGCAGGGAGATGTGGGCGATGTGAACGGGCCGATCATAGATTTGGGCCATCAGGATCACAGCCGCCATGCTGCGGCTCTCGGAATGCGCCACGATGGGCATATCCTTTGGCCAGTGCAGGAAATGCTGCTGCCAGAGCGTCATATCGTCCAGGCGCAGTTCGCCGAAGGTGCTGTCGAGATACATCTTCAGCCCGGCAACCTTGGGCGCAAGCTTTGCAACTGCTTCGGCGTTATCCGGTCCCGCGCCGACGAACTGGGCATAGTCGCAGCGGGCCTTCAATTGGGCGGCATCCAACACCAGCCTGAGGGTTTCGGCGTCAAAGATGGGTGGTTTGGTATTGGGCATGGCCAGCACCATGGTCACGCCGCCTGCCAGCGCAGCGGACGTGCCGCTGTCGTAGTCTTCTTTATGGGTCGCACCCGGTTCGCGCAGGTGGACGTGGGGGTCGATCAAGCCGGGAAGTTTTAGCATGTGAGTTGGTAAATCAGGTCTCGGTAGATTAGTAATTGGCTGGCATGATAAGGGATTGGGCACGGAGTCCGCTCCCAATCCCCAATATACCACTTTAAAAATTGGTGCGTCTTATTCGCTGCGCACTTCAGGCGTTTTGAAAATCAGGAAGATGATGTTGACGAAGATGCCCAGAATGGCCGCGAATACGATTGCCGGGATACCGTTGGGGAACAGGACGGGGATCTGGAAGGGGAACACCCCATTTGGCAAGGCCAGGTTACCACCAATACCGGTGATCAAAATGATGGCGCCAATCGCCAGCTGTTTGGGGTCGAACAGGTTGACCTTCTCGGACTGGATCAGGGCTACACCCTGCATGCCGATGATACCGAACAGGTAAATGCCCAAGCCGCCCTGCACAGCGACAGGAAGTGTGTTGACCAATGCTGCCAGCTTGCCGACAAATCCAAGCAGGATAGCAATGATGCCTGCGGTGATCAATACCGCTGTGGAGTAGTTGCGTGTGATAGCCATCAGGGAATTATTTTCCCCGTAGTTGGTACCTGCACAGCCACCCAGAGCGCCAACCACGAGGTCATCGCAGCCATCGGCAACCAGGTTGAGACCGATCAGCTTCTTGATCTCGAATGGCTCGCGGCCAAGTTCCACTGCGAGTCGGTCAATATACAGGCTCATCTGATAGAGATGTGCTGTGCTTTCGGGTACAGTCGCAATGGCGATCAACGAGACGCTGATCACAATGCTCCAGGCGTTCGGGTCGGTGAACGCCGGCAGAGTGATGGCAGGTATACGGATCCAGGCTGCGTCACCTACAGGGGCAAAATTCACCAGTCCGAAGGGGATCGCGATGATATAGCCGAAGATGGCTCCCAGCAGGATCGGCAGCATTCCAAGCAGGCCCTTGCCCTGCAGGTAGACCGAGAACAGGACCGTTCCAATCAGAGTGATGAAGGCCACCAGCCAGAATTTCCAGGCCAGATCCGGACCAGCGCCGATCGACATGCCGCCGGCATTATTCAAGGCTGCACCTGCCAGTGCCACGCCGATAACCATGGCCATCGAACCAGTGATGATGGGCGGCAGGACCCGGTCGAGAGCATCTTTGCCAATGCGCATGATCAGCAAGCCGATCAGGATTTCAAAGATAGCCGTGCCAAGGATCCCAACCTGCACCAGACGTACGCCGTCCGGACAGTAAACCTGCGCTGGATCATTGAAGCAGGCCGGAGCAAACTTGCTCATTACCGTGATGACCACGGCGATATAGGAGAACGACGAGCCATAATACATTGGGATCTTGCGCCTGGCCACCAGCAAGGCAATAATCGTACCCAGGCCGGAGGCCAGGAGCGTGACGCCAACGTCGAACTTGGTCAGGATGGCAACCAGCACTGTGGCCGGGAACATCGTCAGCACCTGCTGGAACCCCAGACTGAGCATGGCTCCGATAGGCGGTGTGTCGTCAGGCAAATAACCAATCACCTTGGTGGATTTCATTTCTGCGGACATAGCATTCTCCTTATTCGAATTTGGATGGGCCGAACCCCTGAAAAACGGCAAAAAAAGAGAGCCGTCAGAAACGGCTCTCCTAATTCCAAAAATGAATAACGATCCTCCCAAAAAAACGCCGGCGCAACAGGATATCCTTGAATACGCTCATATTGTCGCCAATTCTACGCGGATTGGAATTCCTGTCAAGAGTTGAACCGAATTCTATTTGATTTCCTCCCTGAAGTCATAGATCCCATCATGGAAGGCGTATTTCCGTTTACAAACAGGACAAGTCAAGTGCTCTGGATGTTCCTGGAACGGAGCATGACCGCATTCAGGACATTTGAAAAAAGCTCCGGTGGGTGCAGCCGGTGTGCTCCCCCCAGTCGTGGCTGCGCGCACAAAGACACTGGGCGTGACCTGGAATAAGGCTCCACTGGGCTGTAGTAGGCCATCCAGTGCGGCCAGGAATCTGGCGGGGAGGGCCCGCTTCAGCGGCCCGAGGCGGAAGTGGGAGACAGTCAGCGTTTCTTCCAGCTTGAAGCCTGTTTGCACCAGCCAGTGGCGGATGGCTTTTGGGTGGAAGTCAAAGTTCAGCGCAGCAAACTCGACCGGTTCGAGTGTGAAGGGACTCCAGCTTTGTATCCCCAGCCAATAGCGCAGGATGGCTTTCAGGTTAAGTTTGTTGGCATACTCCAGGATAAAGATTGCGCCAGGCTGCCCAGACACGGGGTCGGGACTTCGGAGCACGTTGCGCACCTGGGCCAAGGCTTTGGGGGCATCGGCCATGTGGTGCAGGGCGCGGATCATGGTGGCGCCATCGAACAGGCCGTCCACAAAGGGCAGTTTATAGATATCGGCAGCGACATACACGTAACGGGGAGAATCGCCCAGCTGCGCACGCGCCTGCTGGAGCTGGGTACGTGAATAGTCGAGCAGGACGATGCGCTCGTAGCCGCTATAGCGAGGCGTATTTCGCCCGGCCCCGGCGCCAAGTTCCAGGAGCAGCCGTCCGCGCGCGGGTAAAAGCCGCTTGAGCGCAATCGCCTCGGCATGGTCTTCATACTGGCGTCCGCCCTGCTCCCAGAAGGAAGTCTGGTAATCGGAGCCTTCGTAGTCACATACAGGAGGTGTGGCCATCGGGGAAAAGCTAATACCCTCGCCCGACGCCGCGATAGGTGAAGCCGAGCGACTTCATCAGAGCCGGGTCGTAGATGTTGCGCCCGTCATAGATAACAGGTGCCTTGAGCGCATCTTTGACCTTTTCGAGGTCAAGCTGTTTGAACTCGTTCCATTCGGTCACGACCATCAAGGCGTCGCAGCCGCTGGCCATGTCATAAGGATTTTTGAACATTTCGACCGCCGGGAGCAGGCTGCGGGCCACATCCATTGCCACCGGATCGTAAGCACGCACCGTCGCACCGGCCGTATTGAGCTCCTGGGCGATATCAATCGAGGGTGCATCACGCATGTCATCGGTATTGGGCTTGAAAGCCAGACCGAGCAGGCCAATCGTTTTGCCTTTCAAACTGCTGCCAATCATGTTCCCGACGTGTTCAACTGCGGTTTTGCGGCGTTCGTAATTGACGTCCATAACCGTGTTGAGAATTCTGGGATCGAGCCCGGCCTCCTCAGCCATATATGCCAGTGCCATGACGTCCTTGGGGAAACACGAGCCGCCCCAGCCCAGGCCGGCATCCAGGAAATGGCGGCCAATGCGCGCGTCGTAGCCCATGCCCGCAGCCACTTCCTTGACGTCCGCCCCGAGCGCCTCGCAGATGTTGGCGATTTCGTTGATGAACGAGATCTTGGTCGCCAGGAAAGCATTGGAGGCGTATTTGATCATTTCCGCCGTGCGCAGATCGGTGATGACGATCGGGGCGCGCAGGGCCAGGTGCAGTTGCGCCACTTTGTTGGCGGCTTCCTTATCGAGCGAACCCAGCACGGTGCGGTGCGGGCCCATGAAATCGGTGATCGCGGAGCCTTCGCGCAGGAACTCCGGGCACGAAACCACCGCGAAATCGATTGGTTTTTTCTGCGAACGCTTGACAATATCCGCCACCCAGTCACCCGTCCCGACCGGAACGGTGGATTTGTTGATGATGATGATCGGCGCAGTCATATTTTCAGCGATGGATTTCGCCGCCGAAGCCACATATTGCAAATCGGCCTCTCCCTTGACGCCCGAGGGCGTGCCAACGGAGATGAAGGCGAACTCGGTGCCCTTCACGGCTTCGGCATAATCAGTGGTGAACGATAAACGCCCGGCCTTGATATTGCGCTTGACCAGTTCCTCCAGGCCGGGTTCATAAATCGGCATGATGCCTTTTTTCAGGTTTTCAACACGCTGTTCGTTGACGTCGAGCGCGATGACGCGGTTGCCCAGGTCGGCAAAACACGCGCCGGTAACAACACCCACATAACCGACGCCGATGACACAGATTTGTTTCATAGGTTTCCTCGTAAGATCAGAGTGAGTAGAGAATAGAGATTAGAAGGCAATCCCAAAAATTTTCGCGGCAGCCAGCCCGCCGAAGACCAATACCACCAATGCCGCCCCAATGAACAGCTCACGCCCGCCGCGCGCGTCCTCCAGTTGAAAACGCGGATAAGCTTCTTCCCTGAGCCCCAGCTTTGGACCGGCAAACCAGGTGAATGCCAGCCCGCCAAGTAGCCCGCCGACGTGACCCCAATTGTCGATGCCGGGTGAGAGCCCAATCAACAGATTGATTCCCGCCACCATCAGCGCGTTTTGCAAAGCGCGCCTCGCTCCAGAGCCAAAGAGTTTGCGATTCTGATATAAAAAGACCATTTGCGCACCTAACAAGCCAAAAATGGCAGTCGACGCTCCTAGGGACGGGGCGGGAGAGAGTAGGAACGAGAATACATTCCCGGCAAAACCAGCCAGGGCGTACAACAGCAGGTAGCGCCAGTGCCCAAAGCGCCGCTCCAGGTCTGACCCGATGATGACCAGCGCATACATATTGAAACCAATGTGTAAGATAAACGTGTCATCATGCAAAAACATAGGTGTCAGTAGTCGCCAGAGTTGGCCTGCCATAATGGCTTGATTGATCTTCATCCCCAGCAATTCCGGGATATCAGTTCCCGTCAAGGCTTTCGTGCCAAGTTGCAGCACATAAACGAGCACCGTGACCGCCAGCAGGGTATAGGTTACTGCCGGGCTGACAAGATTCTCCTGAACAATGGGTGCGGGACGCGGGGGCAGTGAACTTGGCGCAGGGGGCTCTGCTTCGTAAGAGTCGTTCATAGCGCCACTTCTCTCTGTTTTACGCGGTGATGCTCGGCGTTGATAATCGCCTGGATGATATCGACCGCATCATCCAAATGGAATTCGCCATTGATGACGACGTAGTCAAACTCTTCCACCCGTTTGAGCTCCTGGCGTGCTGTGGCAATGCGCAGTTTCAGGCCCTCGTGCGTCTCCGTCTTGCGCGCCTCCAGACGGCGCACCATGGCTTCTTCGCTTTCGGTGGTTAGGAAGACCAGGATGGCTTCCGGCACAATCTTGCGGATGGTGGCCGCGCCTTGCACGTCGATGCGCATGACCACATCCTTGCCGCTGGCCAGCGCGTCACGCACCTGCTGCTTCGGAATACCCTTGAAATCATTGTAGACTACGGCATACTCGAGCAGTTCGTCCGCTTCGATCATGCGCGCAAACTCGTCGTTACTGACAAAGAAATAATCCTGGCCGTTGACCTCGTTCGGGCGGATCTCGCGCGTCGTGGCAGTGACCACAAAGTGGAAAGGCAGTTCGCGCTCCTTCATGCGCTGGAGAACCGTATCCTTGCCCACGCCCGATGGACCGGAGAGAACGATCAGTAACGGTTTGGGGTTATACAGGTTGAAATCGGGATCAGTCATACGTCTATTGTAACAAAAGAAAGCTATAACGCCTCAAGTGGTTACGACAAATTGGTTATAATTCAGAAATGCCAACTTATGATTACGTCTGTGCTGAGTGCAGCAAACGCTTCGACGTGTTCCTCAGCTACAAGGAGTACGGCGTCAAACCTGTGGCCTGCCTCCATTGTGGCAGCGCAAACGTGCGCCGACGCGTGCCGCGCGTGCGCGTGCTGAAATCGGACGAGGCGCGTATGGAAGCCATGGCAGACCCTTCCAAGCTGGGTGCACTCGACGACGACCCGGTGGCGCTGGGGCGCATGATGCGCCAGATGGGCTCGGAAATCGGCGAAGACCTGCCGCCGGAGTTCGACGATGTCGTCGACCGGCTGGAAGCCGGCCAATCCGCCGAGGAAATCGAATCAGCGCTGCCCGATATGGGATTGGGGGACGATGCCGGCGGATTCGACGACGTGTAATGGCGCATTTGCTCAACACCTGCCTTTGCGTTACGCGCCGGATCCTGGGTAGATTCCTGGTAGATAGCTGGGGGCTTCCTAGAAACACTATATGTGCCGAAAAGACACTTGAAATGACACATACCCCAGAAACAGGGTTTTCCGAATCAAAAGCGCCCGCGGTCGGGCGTTTTGTCGCTAATCCAGTGGCGGATTTAATGTTGAGCATCAGCGTCGTTTTGCGGGTATCTATGTGCGCAAAAGCGGTCTTATTCACCAGATGAACGGATGTCTTTTTTGCTTCTTCGATCGCCATTCCAAATTTACAGGTCTCCGAGAGCAGCTTGTCATAGATGGCCCGCACGGCGGTAGCCCTGCCTACAAAATGTAACTACTCGATCGCGAATTGTCCCCTCAGCCATTTTATTTCTCCATTCCATAATATTTATGCGTAGCCTTTTAGATATTGGATAAGGTTTGGTAAGATAGGACTATTATCACATACCTTGATGGTTCATTGGGATAGGCCGGACTGGTATCAACGACAGATCAGGGGATCCCTTTGCCGGGAATCATGCTTGCAGGCACACTATCAATCGTGCCAGACAGCACACCCCTGCAGGGGCGAGATGGATCGAAAAATCTTTTTATGAAAGATTCATGATGAAACATTCGATTACAGGGAGAGTCTTCGGGCTGGATGTTTTGCGCGCGGTGGCCATTCTTTGCGTACTCATCCTTCACAGCACCAATTTTTTAGCACCTGCGGGGCAGAGTGGGAAATGGGTAGATTGGATAACTATGGAAGCCGGTATTTTGGCTTTTTATGGTGTGGAAGTTTTCTTCGTCCTGAGCGGTTTCCTGATTGGTTCCATACTGTTATCGCTTCGGCCTAGTTTCAAAAATCTGCGGGTATTGCCCACATTCTGGCAAAGACGTTGGTTTCGTACGCTTCCAAACTATTTCCTGTTTTTAGTCATAAATATAATTTTTTTCTTGTTGGGCTCGCTAAAATTACCCAATCTACTGCCCTACTTCCTATTTTTACAAAACTGGCTGTGGGTTCAGCCCCATTTTTTTGCCGAAACTTGGAGCCTGGCAGTCGAAGAATGGTTTTATTTGCTTTTTCCAATTGCCATTTTTGCATTCCATCAGCGGTTGAATTATGAAAAAGCCTTGGTAATCTCTGCGCTGGTCTTTCTGATTATCCCTACCACCTTAAGGGTTGTCTGGGCTTTCAGCGGCCATAACAACTGGGATGAAGAATTTCGCAAGGTTGCCGTGCTGCGCCTTGATTCGATCATGTATGGCGTCCTGGCGGCATATATTAAAATTGCATTTCCTGTGTTTTGGAAAAAAGCAAAGCAGGTGTCGCTTTTAACCGGACTGGGTATTCTGGTCGCAGCCTGGCATTACCTAGTTGAAACCGGCTTCAATACCTGGGTGGCGAAGACGATCCTGTTTTCGGCCATTTCACTTGGAGCGGCGTTTCTGCTGCCCTTCTGCGACCAATGGCAGGTATTAAGAGAGAATATGATTACGCACAGTTTCCGGCGCATTGCGCTCTGGTCCTATTCACTGTATCTCTGCAGCCTGACAATATCCCTGATTATTAATATTATCTATCTATCTTCAAGCCCAAACACACTTCTAGCAAGCCTTGCTGCCGGGCTGGCTTTCTTTGGACTCTCTTTCGTGATCTCAGCCTCAGTCTATCACTACTTTGAGAAGCCGATGATGGATCTTAGAGAACGTTTTTAGATTTCGGTGCCAGACCTACAAAAACATATGGGAGATTAATTTTCGAAGTCCCTTTTTATCGTACGCAAGGCTTTCACGAATACCTCCACCATTTTCTCAAGGTTGATCTCTTCGGCCACGATGCGATAGGATTCAGCCCCCATCGCCCGCAGACGAGATACGTCCGAGAGTGCTTCGCGCAAGGCTGCAGTCAGTGCCGCATCATCCGGTGGGATCCGCCAGCCATTCCCCAGGCGCACGAGATCGTCCTGTGTGCCATCGCCCTGCGCGACGATCACCGGCAGACCATGCGACATGGCTTCCTGCACCGCCAGCCCGCCGGTGCCGGGCAGGACGAACAGATCGGCGGCCATGAAGTACGGGACGAGTTCGGGCCCGTGCTTGGCGCCGACGAATTCGGCAGACGGGTAAAGACTTTGGGCGAGAGTCCGCAGGTTATCCAGTTCCGGCCCGTCGCCGATGATCAGCAGGCGGGGTTTGAGTTGCGCAGGCATTTCTGCACAGGCGTTCAGCAGGGATGGGATGCGCTTGCGGGCCTGTAAGCGCCCGACGAACAGCACGACTGGCTGCGAGTTAAACCTGTCCGTGCGTGGGGGCAACGGGCCTTGCGGAGCCGAGGCCACTGCATTCGGAGCGACGAAAATCTTATCGCCCGGGATGCCGCAGGCGGCGTACTGCTCAGCCCCGCGCGCGGAGTAGGCGATCATGGCATCAAACTGATGCAGGAAGTGCCGGCGGAACGCTGAGAACGGACCGCTTCGATCCACAGGTACGCCCAGCCCCCAACCGACGACGGGATGGCTGCGCTGATGCATCCAGCGCACGGCGGCCGGCGTGGAGATGTACCGAAAATTGGCTTCGATGATCAACGCGTCAGGATTCCAACTGGCCAGCCAGTCTGGCAATCCGAACTGGTAGCAGAAATACAGCGGCCCGCCCAGAATATCCATATTCTGGGCAAATTCATAATTCGCAATTTGCAATTTGTCGATGGTGGCAATCGCTTCGTTGGACCGAGGTTGACCGGCGAACAGCGACATCCCGCCCGCGCAGGATGCAGCCAGCGCTTCAAAGAACGGGGCGCGGTAGCTGGGGAGCACACGCTGGATCAAGCCAAGTTTGCCATCAAATTTCATTTTTCACCACAAAGCCACAAAGGCGCAAAGAAAGAAAAAACTTTATGTCTTTATGCCTTCGTGGTTAATTTTCTTTTCTCGCGATCACATAGGCTTTCCAGCCCAGTTCCCCGGCAGACTTGATAAGTGGATAACCGGGAGCCATCTGGCGCAAGGTATACCCGGCAGCCGACAGCGTTTCCCAGGCAACTTTTTCGGACTCAGGGCCATGGAGTTCAAGGAACAGGATCGGATGTGCTTCACGCAAGATACGGCGCATGCCCGGCAGCGCCAGTACTTCGCCACCTTCGATGTCCATTTTGACGGCTTCAGGAGCCTGGTTGCCCTGCTGATAGACGAAGTCATCCAGCGAAAGACCCGGTACGCCGATCTCGGCTTCGTATTGTTCCTCGCGTCGGCCGGCCGAACCGGCAGCCTTGCCCATCCCAACCGACTCGTGCACGTAGAAAGTCACCGGGGTGGTTTTATCAATGACAGCAACAGGCACGATGGTCACGTTGGACAGGCGTTGCCCTGAGCCAGTCAAAGGGTTATTATTCAGGGCCACATTTTTCCGGATACGCTCGACGTTGGCCGGAAGCGCCTCAAAGGCAAAGACACGGCCCCCAGGGCCAGTATGATGGGCCATCATCAAAGTGACGTAGCCAATGTTTGCACCCACATCGTAGACACTGCTGCCAGGCCGCAGGAACTCGCGCAGCGCCACCTGCAGCTCCGGTTCATAGGTTCCCAGCCAGCGGCTTTTCTCGGCTTTGAGATTGAGCAGCACTTTATAACCTCTGAGATTCCCGGCGGCCACCTGGACGACAGACAGCCCTTCCTCCACAGACGAATTGATCGAACCACGGATGAAGCCCGCCAGCGGCTGGAAGCGGTACAGGGCCTGCTTGACAGGCAAGGGCAGGATGCGGGCGAGGAAAGAAGCGAAGGAGATGAAGAGTTTTTTCATAAAAGCGTTTGTCCGCGAAGTATACACGCGTACCTGCGTTCGGTGCGGGCAAAGATAACCAAGAAAACCAAAGTTCTTAACTTCGCGCTTCTCACCTGCACGTGCAGTTGCACTACAAGCGCAGGTAGAGCCGATGGCCCCCTATGGATGGGTAAGTGTCGTGTCCTTCGTGGATGAATTTATCCTAATAAAACATCCAGATACTTATCGACCATCATTTCCAGCCCGAAGGCTGCCTCGGCCCGCTTTCGTGCGGCGGCGCTGAACCTAGGCCAGTCTTTCAGGACCGACTCAGCCCCTGCAGTCAGACCAGCCATATCCGGCACTTCCAGCTTCCAGGAGTCGCTGCCGTAAGGCGCAACAAAGCCGCAGTCGGGCCTGACCAATTCGGCAAGCGAGCCGGTGTCGAACGAGACCACAGGCAGTCCGCAGGCCAGCGCTTCGATCACCGCGTTTGGGCAGGCCGGGTGCACATCCGCCGAAAAGAGCAGGTGCGCCGAATGGTCCAGCGAAGGGATTTGTTCACGCTCCACCAGCCCGGCCCAGCGCAGCGGCACGCTGCTGCGCGCTGCCCACTCCGTCTTCAACGCCTGGCCCACCTCACCTACCACAAGCACCTCCATGGGCCAGCCACGGGCCGTGAGGCCTTCCGCCAGGTGCACCGCGTTCTCCAGCCCGCTCTCGTAGCCACCGCCCAGGCTGCCTTCCACGACCAGTAGCCGGTACACGCCCGAGGGCCGCCCGTTCCCCGGCGAGTAGGCCTGCAAATCCACGCCATTGTGCACCACCGAAAAAGGTGTCTTCAATTGGCCGAACCTGACGTCCCACCAACGCTGACAAAACGCGGACTGGTAAATGATCTTATCGGCCATGAAACGCCGGATGAAGGCCAGAATGAAGTTGCCGTACTCCGCACGCAGCGAATGTTTCAGCGAGACATGCCGTACTGTGTGAATCCAGTTGATCCCATCCAGGCGCTGGACGACCCGTATGCCACGCTGTTTCACCCGCCAAAGTGACGGGATTTCGCGCGTGCCACCGATGACCAGCACCGCCTGATAAGGCACGTCGGCCAGGTCGGATGTGATCTGCACCCCGCGGGCCTGCGCGCCTGCGGAAAACTTGTGCAGGAACGAGACCATGCCGCCCACGCCACGCACCTTGGGAATGATACAGATTTTTTGCATAAGCCCTTTATCACTAAGGCGCCAGGTCACGAAGTTTTTTTGAGCTACTTTGTGACTTCGTGACTTAGCGGTTAATTTCTGTCACCAATTTTATGGGCAGGAATGCCGGCCCAGATCTCGTGCTCACCGGTGCTTTCCAGCAGGACGGCGTTCGCGCCGACCACTGTCCCGCGCCCGACGCGCAGGATGCCCTTTCCGCACAGGATTTTCGCCCCGGCGCCAAGGATTACGTCGTCTTCGATCAGGATACCTTCAAACCCGGAGGTACCGATCGGGCGATGGACATCCGCGCGGCCTACCGTCACCCCGGGGTAGATTCCCACCCGGTTGCCGATGACCGTTTTCGGGTGGATAACGACTCCCACCCCGCCATGGTGGAGCAGAAAACCCTCGCCGATCACTACCGAAAGCGGGATCTCTGCACCCAAGGCCTTGAGGCCAAAATAAGCCAGCCAGCCCAAAAGCGGCCATTGGCGCGCGTAGACCAGAAAGGTATAGAAAGACATGCAGCTATTATAAACGTTGGCGAAAACAAATTATGGTATCCTTGACCTTAGATCAGCCACCGGGAAGATAACCATGCGCACCACGCAAGACGCTTTACTCAAAATCGCCAGAGACACCGCCGAAAAGGCCTTTGTCCCCAACCCGAATATCACCGCTGCCTTTCTGGTCGGGTCGATGCTCTCCGGGAATCCCTTCATGGGCAATGCCACCGACATCGACCTGCTGGTGATCTATAACGGCGAGCCGCCGCGCGAACGCGAAATCCTTAAACTCTCCAATGATATCCACATCGACATCCGCTTCGAATCGGCCGAGTTGTATGCCCAGCCGCGTGAACTGCGCGGCGATCCATGGCGCGGCTACAGCATGTGGGACCCGATGCTCCTGCACCAGAAGGGGCGTTTTTTCGAATATACCCAGTCGATCGTGCGCTCACAGTTTGACGAGCCTGCCAACCGCTTGAAACGCGCCTATGCTTTTTCGGCGCCCGCGCGCACGGCCTGGACGGAAATGCAACTAGACCCTGCCGGAGCGCTGCCCGTAAAGCTGCTGAACGCAGCAGCCGATGCGGCCAACGTAGTGGGCGTCCTTTCCGGGGCGCCCATGCCCGAGCGGCGCCTGCTGGCCCAGTTCCCCGCCCGGGCCAACGCGTTGGACAAGCCTGACATGATCAAAGGCCTGCTGGATATCATCGCCGCGCAGGTAACGGTGGACTTCGTGCACGAATGGCTGCCGACCTGGGAGGCAGCTTTTAGCGCCGGCGGGCACAGGCCTGGAGATCCGCGCGTCCACATTGCCCGCCTAGGATATTACAAAGCGGCGGTTCAGTCACTGCTCGAGAGCGACTTCCCCCTGGCGGCCGTCTGGCCGATGCTTTCCACCTGGGCGCTGGCCGCCGAAACGGGCAATTTGACCGCGGAGCACACCAAGCCCTGGACAAAAGCGTTGGCCCAACTGGGCCTGGGCCCAGCTAGCATGCCCGAGCGCCTGCAGGCCCTGGACCGCTTTCTGGACATCCTGGAAGAGACCCTCGAGCAGATCGCCGCCAAAAGCGGCTTATGATCCTTAGCAAGGATATAAGCTACTTGCCTCGGCACGTAGCCTTTCTAAATCTATCGTTCTTATATCAAGCCAGTGTCCTCTTGTTTGCGTCCCGAAAAAGTGAATGAGAGAATTTCCATTCGCAGCGCGTCTATTGACGTTACTCCCCAACAGGCATAAAATACCAATCACAAATCAATATTCGATCAGGGTGCCTTCTCCCCCGGATGGGAAAGGCTCAAAGGCGAAGCCGGTTAGAGTCCGGCACTGTTGCGCAACTGTGATTTAGAAATTAGAGATTAGATGTTAGAGATTAGATATTCAGAAAGATCTAAAATCTAATATCGAGTATCTTAAATCTAAAAAGTCAGGTCGCCCGCCCGGTTCGAGGTATGCCACACTCTCGCACAAGGAGGTGGGACCGGCCCTTTTGGATTAGCCCTCCCCCTCCCCTGTCATCTAGACAGGGGATTTTGATTCTCAAATTTAATAGGAGATGGATGATGTTTCGTAAGTTAACACTCGCCTTATTGGCATTCGTGTTTGTACTATCCGCCTGCAGTAGCCCGGTAGGCGGTGGAGCTGGGCTCACCGACGGCCTGGGACGGACCGTTAAACTTTCTCAACCCGCGCAGCACATTGTTTCACTCGCTCCCTCGAATACGGAAATCCTGTTCGCCATCGGCGCAGGCCAACAGGTGGCAGGCCGCGATATGTTTTCGGACTATCCTGAGGCAGCCAAATCCCTGCCGGATATTGGCGGTTCGATGGGCGAGTTCAGCCTCGAGCAAATTGTTGCCCTCAAACCGGACCTTGTCCTGGCTGCCGAACTGAACACGCCGGAACAGGTCAAGGCATTTGAAAACCTTGGCCTGACGGTTTATTATTTAAAAAACCCGACTACACTCGAAGGGCTATACACCAACCTGGAGACTGTCGGAAAATTAACCGGGCACGAGGCCGATGCAACCACGCTGATTAAATCACTCCAGGTGCGCGTCGCAGCAGTGGATGCGAAGATGGCCACCGTCAGTGACAGGCCTAGCGTTTTCTACGAACTCGATTCCAGCGACCCGGCCAAGCCGTACACCGCCGGCCCTGGGTCTTATATTGACTTGCTGATCGCCCGCGCTGGCGGAAGCAATGTCGGTGCCGCCTTGGAAGGCCAGTGGGCGCAGATGAGCCTGGAACAACTGGTTGTGGCCAATCCGCACTTCATTTTGCTCGGAGACGCAGCCTATGGGGCCACGCCCAAATCGCTTGCCACCCGACCGGGCTGGGAGACTCTCAGCGCGATCAAGGAAAATCGCGTTCTGGCTTTTGACGATAACACCGTCAGCCGTCCGGGTCCGCGCCTGATAGACGGGTTGGAAGCTCTGGCAAAGATCTTGCACCCCGAATTGTTCAAATAAACTATACAGCAAACGCCTGGCAGGTTTTTCAAAGAAAACCTGCCAGGCCTGCGTTTTCAAAGTCGATGAATTTTCGCCCCTATATCTTCAATGCACTGTTTTTACTGCTCACCATGCTGCTCAGCCTGGTGATCGGTTCGGTATTCATTCCGCCTGAGAGCTTATGGCAGGTTCTACTCGGCAAAACGTCGGCTGAGCCCTATAAGACTTTCGCCTTTATCGTCTGGAATATTCGCCTGCCGCGTACTGCATTAATTGCACTGACCGGGGCTGCATTGGGTGGAAGCGGCGCAGCATATCAAGGACTCTTCCGCAACCCGCTGGCTGACCCGTACCTGATCGGGGTCGCATCCGGCGCCGGACTGGGAGCAGTAGCGGCCATGACCGTCCGCTGGCCCTATACCTTCTGGGGACTGATGGCTATTCCGATGGCTGCTTTCATCGCCGGGATGATGACAGTCTTTCTGGTGTACTGGCTGGCGCGCCAGGGCAATGCCGTGCCCACCACCAACCTCATCCTGGCCGGCGTAGCCATCTCCTCGTTCGCAACGGCCCTGACCTCCTTCCTGATGTTGCGCTCAACCGGCGAAGTTCGCCGGGCATTGGGCTGGCTTTTCGGGGGTATCAGTTTCAGCGGATGGGATGCCGTTTTGGCGATGCTCCCATACATTTTGCTCAGCCTGGGTGTGCTCGTGTTCTGCGGCCATGTGCTCAACCTGCTGCAATTCGGCGATGAACAGGCCCAACAACTGGGCCTGCCCGTCAATCGTGCCAAGACCATCATCCTGGTCACGGCCTCGCTGGCCACAGCCAGCGCTGTTGCCTTTGCGGGCATTATTGGCTTTATCGGCCTCGTCGCTCCACATGTCGTCCGCTTGTTGTGGGGCGTGGATTACCGCCGCATCTTACCGCTATCCATCCTGACCGGTTCTGCGTCACTGCTGCTCGCCGACGTGTTCGCGCGCGTAGTGCTTTCCCCACAGGAATTGCCGGTCGGCCTGGTCACAGCACTCGCGGGCGCGCCGTTCTTTCTATGGGTGCTGCGCCGCGCCAAAAATCAGGGCTATTGGTAAAGGACAGGACTCTATGGATTTTCCGCTCATCCCAGCAATTGACTATTCATCCGCCGAACTGGCATCCGCCCGTCAGGGACGTCTGACCAAACCTGCCGGCAGCCTGGGGCGGCTCGAGGAACTTTCCGTGCGCCTGGCAGGCATGCAAGCCAAACCACAGCCCTCTGTTGAGCGCAAAGCGGTGATCATCATGGCGGCCGATCATGGTGTCACCATGGAGGGAGTCAGCGCCTATCCCGCCGAGGTCACGGCGCAGATGGTGCTCAATTTCTTGCGCGGCGGGGCAGCCATCAATGTGCTTGCCCGTCAGGCCGGGGCGCGTGTAACGGTCGTGGATATCGGCGTAGCCGCCGAATTCGGGCCTGTGCCAGGCCTGGTCAGCCGCAAAGTTGCACGTGGGACGCGCAACATGCTCACTGGGCCGGCGCTGACTCTTGCCGAAGCACAACAGGCGCTCCAGACAGGCATGGAAATATTACTCGCCGAAGAAGCCAAAGGTGGCCTCGACCTAGTAGCTACCGGCGACATGGGCATCGGGAATACAACCCCATCCGCAGCGATTGCTGCCGTCTTGACAGGGCTGTCCGTTGCGCAGGTCACTGGCAGAGGCACCGGAGTGGACGACGCCGGGCTGGCGCGTAAAATCCAGGTGATCGAACGGGCAATTGCCACCAACAAGCCTGATGCCACAGACGCTATGGATATTTTATCCAAAGTCGGCGGATTGGAAATTGCAGGGTTGGCCGGGGTAATGATCGCCGCCGCCGCCCGGCGCATTCCGGTGGTGGTAGACGGCTTTATCTCCACCGCTGCGGCAATGATCGCAACCGGATTGGTGCCGGATGTGCGCGGTTATTTAATCAGCGCCCACTGCTCGGTCGAGATTGGGCATACTGCCATGCTGAAACATCTGGAGTTGGAGCCTTTGCTGGACTTGAATATGCGCCTTGGGGAAGGCACCGGCGCTGTCCTGGCCTTTCACCTTCTGGAGGCCTCCACCCGGATTTTGCGCGAAATGGCTACCTTTGACGAAGCCGGTGTCGACGAAAAAGGATAGACCATGAGATCGCTGCGAGTAGCTCTCGGTTTGTTGACCACATTTCCATTCCGGCCGCCCGAAGACTGGCAGCCAGGCGATGCCGGGCGGGCCGCCATCTGGTTCCCAATGATCGGCCTGCTGATCGGCAGCCTGGCCTGGGCGACCTGGAAATTATCGACGCAAGTCTTCCCCCCGCTGGTTGCAGGAATATTGACTCTGGGACTCTGGGTAGTCCTCACAGGTGGTCTGCATCTTGATGGCTTGGCCGATTGCTGTGATGGCTTGCTGGCAGTTGCCGCACCAGCTCGCCGCCTGGAAATCATGCAAGACCCGCGACTGGGTGCTTTTGGTGGAATAGGGCTGGTGCTAGTGTTGATGCTTAAAGGCGCTGCTTTGGGGACGCTTTCCCTGGCGGCCGGCGCAGGCATATTCTTGGCGCCGATGCTTGCGCGTTGGTGCATCCTGCTGGCAGGCCTGCTGCCCGCGGCCAACCCTGAAGGTATGGGCGCGGACTTTGCCAGCGGATTGGAGCGCCGTTCGCTGCTACTGGCCGGTATCCTGCCATTGGGCCTGGCGCTGATTCTCGGTATGAAAGGGAGCCTGGCAGTGCTCGCCGGGTTGCTGGCTGCAGCCGCTATCCTGGCCTTGGCAAAAGCCAGGATCGGCGGCGTAACGGGCGATGTCTTTGGCTGCGTAGTCGAAGTGGTGGAAACCGTCGTTCTGTTGGTATTTGTAGCCGGAGGCGCATGAACTGGCCTAACCTGCCCTTTCGCGTGGGTACCACTTCCTATATCATTCCAGATGACATCCTGCCAAACGTGCGTTATCTGGCAGACCAGGTGCGCGATATCGAACTGGTTCTATTCGAATTCGATGACGGCATGAGCAACCTGCCTGACCGGGAACAAATCGCAGAGCTGCACGCCCTAGCTGCTCAAAACGACCTGTCTTATACGGTGCACTTGCCTCTGGATTTGCGTCTGGCTGAGGACGGCAGCACAGGACATGTTTCGCTCCAGAAAGCTCAACGCGTGATCGACTGCAGCCTCGATCTTGACCCGTTGGCATTTGTATTGCACTTGGATGGAAAAGGTCTACGGGAACCTCAAAGTGCCGATGCGGCTCGGCGCTGGCAGGACCAGGCCGTGAAATCACTGGAACTGGTTGGCGGCTGGGCGGGTGGCATACAGCGCCTGGCGCTTGAAAACCTGGAAGGATACCCGCTGGATTTTCATCATCCTGTTTTGGAAAGGATTGCTGTCAGCCGCTGCGTCGATATTGGACATCTGTGGAAAGATGGGCTCGATGCGATTCCGTATTTACTTGAAGCCTTGCCGCGTACACGTGTGATCCATTTCCACGGCATTGCCGAGCGGGACCACCGTTCGCTGGTTTTTATGCCCGAAAACGTGGTCCGAGCCGTTCTCGATACATTAAAACAGGCGGCGTATACAGGGGTACTGACAGTGGAAGTATTTTCACAGCTCGATTTTATTTCCTCCATGGAGACCCTTCAAAAAATCCTTTCAGGATTGGAAGATGAATAAAAAGACCGAAGACAACCCCATCCCTGCCAAACTGACGCTGATCCTGGGCGGCGCGCGCAGCGGCAAAAGCGTTTATGCCGAAGAACTGGCCAGGGCGCTTGGCCGGCCAGTTTTATTCGTTGCCACAGCCACCGCAAGCGATGCCGAAATGCAAGAACGCATTCGAAAACATCGGGCCGCCCGCCCGGCGGATTGGGAAACGCTCGAAGCTCCGCTCCATACGGCCACAGCGATTGGATCACGCCAATCGACTGCGCAGGTGCTTATCCTGGATTGCATCACCCTGTTGGTTAGCAATATCCTGCTGCAGCTTCCCGAAAATGCTTCAGCCGAAACGGTCATCGCAAGCGCTTCGGCCGAGTTGGACGCCCTGCTCCAAGCGCATGCGCAAATGGGGGGCGAATGGCTGGTCGTTTCCAATGAAGTCGGGCTTGGCCTGGTTCCCGCTTATCCGCTTGGAAGAGTCTATCGCGATGTGTTGGGTTGGGCCAATCAGAGACTGGCAAAGGCTGCCGACCAGGTCATCTTCATGGTGGCAGGCATCCCGACCACAATCAAGGGATGAAAGGCAACAAAACCATGCTGAAAATAAATGATCTCAGTGTTTCGTATGCCGGCCGCCCGGTCTTGCTCAATCTCTCTCTGGAAGTACAAAAAGGAGAAATCCTGGCACTGATTGGTCCGAACGGCGCCGGTAAATCCACCCTGATACGGGCCATCAGCGGCGTGACCCCTGCCGAAAAGGGACAGGTCATCATAGACGGGACAAACCTGTTATCCATCTCAGAAACAGCCCGCGCCCGTCTAATTGGCGTCGTCCCGCAGGCGACCTCGTTGCCCCCTGCTTTTACCGTCTGGGAGACGGTCTTGCTGGGGCGGACGCCGTATCTCAACTTCCTGGGCCAGATTTCAGCCAAGGACGAGGAGATTGCCCGCTGCGCGCTCGCGAAGGTGGATGCGCTGGATTTTGCCGAACGCCGGGTGGGCGAGCTTTCCGGCGGCGAAAAGCAGCGTGTATTACTGGCACGCGCCCTGGCCCAATCCACACCAGTGCTGTTGCTGGATGAACCGACCACGCATCTCGACTTACAGCATCAGATCGGACTGCTGGAACTGGTCCACAAACTCGCGGGCGAGGAGAAGCTGACGGTGATAATCGCGTTGCACGACCTGAACCTGGCCGCGCGCTATGCAAACAGGGTTGCGCTGATCGTTGCAGGAGAGATCAAAGCCCTGGGAACGCCAAAAGAAGTCCTGCGCCCCGAGCTGATCTCACAGGTCTATCAGTGGCCGGTGCAGGTCATCCAGCACCCCTTCCTGGACACGCCACTGATTCTTCCGGGTATCAAATAATTGAGACAAGAGATTTCAATTCACTGCCCTTTTCGTTCGCACTTATCACTTTACCACCGGCCAATCCATCAAAGTCACTTCCGCCAGCAACCTGGCATTGATGTTCTTCTCCAGACGCCCGACCGCATTCTCAAGCGCCTCGGTAACGTTGCGTGCCAGGGACAGGTCCACGCGCCCGGCGAGCGAGTCAATCTCCTCCGCACGGTCGGCATTGGTCAGTGAAGCTTGCGCGCCGGATGTTTTCAGGAACACATCGCGCCAGTAGGAAAGCCAGATCAACAATGTCTGGCGAAAAGTATCCTTGTCCTTAACCAGTTTCTCGGCATAGCTGAAGCGTTCACGCCGTTTGGCGGCCAGCAGCCGGGCCAGGTCGTCCAATTTTTCGCCGCGGAAGGCAAGCGCCTTTTCGTCGCTCGAGAGCCGCAGCGCGACCCCCGGGCGGCCGCCGGAGAGATGCGCCAACAGTTGGGCTTTCTCTGCATCCACCTGGCGGGTTTGTAAGAATTCGGCTACCGTATCTACCTTTAACGGGCGCAGGCGCAGGATTTCGCAACGCGAAACGATCGTCGGCAGCAGTTGTTCGGCATTGTCGGCAGTCAGCAGCAGGATGCCATATGCCGGGGCTTCCTCGAGCGTCTTGAGCAGGGCGTTCTGGGCGTTGGCGTTGGCTTCCTGAAAGCGCAGGAAGAGCACGGTTTTATAAGAGGATTGGTAAGGTCTCAGCGACAGGAATTTCTGGATTTCGCGCACCTGCTCCACCTTGAGCGTGCCACCCTCGCTTTCGGCCTGGACAACCATTAAATCGGCATTTTGTCCCGCCTCGATCTGTTTACATGTCCGGCAGGTTCTGCACGGAACTCCGGGCGCATCCGGCGCACCGTTGGCGCAGTTCAGCGCTTGCGCCAGGCGCACTGCCAGCGTACGCCGACCGACACCCGCAGGGCCGGTGAGCAGATAGGCGTGCCGCAGAGTTTGGTGGGCAATATGCTGTTGCAACATCTCGACGGCCCAGTCATGGCCGAAAACATCCCAGGTATTCATGAAGGTAACTTCACTCCTGCCCGGCTTTCAGACGCAGGTAAGACTCATAGCGTTCCTTGCGTACCGTTCCTGCCTTCACCGCCGCCAGTACCGCGCAACCCGGTTCATGCATATGACTACAATCACTGAACTGGCAGCTTTCCACCAGTGGGGCCAATTCTGGAAAATAGGCGTCGATCTCCTCGGGCTCAGTATCCCACAGAGCCAGCGACTTCCAACCCGGTGCGTCGGCCACCCAGCCGCCGCCGATTAACTGGTGCAGTTGGCGGAAATTGGTAGTGTGTTTACCTTTATTCATCGCCACGCTAATCTCACCAACAGCCAGCCCCAGCCCAGGCTGGATGGCATTCATCAAGCTGGATTTCCCGACGCCCGAAGGGCCCGCCAGCGCCGAGAGTTTGCCACGTAAGGCCGCTTTTAGCGTATTGACGCCAATGTCTTCTTTGACGGAGGTGTATATCACCGGATAGCCCAACGCCGGATAAAAACCGAAAACTTCCTTTGCGGCTTCCAATCCCAGGATCTCCACTTTGTTTGCGACGATAATCGCCGGGACACGCTGTTTTTCTGCAATCACCAGGAAGCGGTCAAGCATGCGAAGTCTCGGGTCGGGGTTGGCACAGGCAAAGACGAAGACTGCCTGATCGGCATTGGCCAGCAAGATCTGCTGGTACTCCCCCTGCGGGCGCGGGTCGAGGCGCACGATCTCATTTTTCCGCGGCAGAATCTCGTCGATGCTCCCAGAGCCATCAGACGCATCGGTAAACTTGACGCGGTCGCCGACGGCCGCAATGTCACCCAGCCTGGGACCCTGTTTCAACTTTCCGCGCAGTTGGCAGGTGACAGGCAGGCCGGTGGCATCATTGAGCACGATAAAAAAGCCCGATTGGGCGCGGATGATCAGACCGGTGGAAGATGAGGAGGCAGGCATCCCTAATATTTTACTCGTTATTAAAGTGCCATGTACCTTAAAGGTACATGGCACTTTTCGGGTTCCGTGTTTCGGCTCAGGGCTGCTGCGAAGTCGGTGTGACCGGTAAGGTGGGCGTGCGCGTCACCCCGATGGAAGTTTCCCATGGGTAAGGGCTGCGCGCGTTGCCGGTAAAATAAATTTCGACGATGCGTTTAAACATCGGCGCGGCGACCTGCGAGCCTTCGCCGGCGTTTTCGGCAATCACGGCGATGGCGATATCGGGCCGGGCCGGGTTTTGCAGGTCGGTATATCCGGCGAACCAGGCGTGTGAGCGGCCATTGCCGGACTCGGCCGTGCCGGTCTTGCCGTAGATGGCGTAACCGGCAGTGACGCCCAGGAAGCGCGCGTAGGCGGTGCCTCTTGGGTTACGTATCACAGCCAGCATGGCCTCGCGCAGGGCGTTCAACGTTTGCGTCGTGATCGGCAATACGCCCTGCGATTCAGGCTTGAAGACCTGGGTGGCATTCCCGGCGGGATCGATGATTGTTTCCACCAACTGCGGGCGATAAAGCGTGCCGCCGTTGCCTATGGCGGCCATCATACGTGCCACCTGCAGCGGAGTGACCTGCACGTCGCCCTGGCCGATGGCCTGGTTGACGGCTTCAACTTCGCCGGGAGGGTCGATAATCGTGCCGGGGTCTTCCTCGATCTCGCCGATCCCGGTTTCCTTGCCCAGGCCAAACCCGCGCGCCATATTGGCGATGGCGCTCGTGCGGCCCTGGTCATACAAATCCTTGCCAATATGCCAGAACCAGGGATTACACGAGCGCATCAGCGCCCCGGTCAGGGTCAGTTTGCCGGAGGGCCGTGTGTGCCCCTCGCCGGTGGCCAGGAGTTCATCCTGATAGTGTTCCCAGGTCCAGTCGTATCTGACTTTATCGGACAGTTCGGTGAAATCATAGGGACAGTCGCGCTCGGTATCCTTCGTATATGTGCCGCTTTCGAGCGCCGCTGAAAAGGTAATCACCTTGAAGACTGAGCCAAGCGGGTATTTGCTCTGCGCAGCGCGGTTGAGTTGCGGTGTGTTGGGATCATTAACCAAATTGGATATACCGTTGTTACTATTCTGGTTGTTCGTATCGAACAGGTTGGGATCGTAGCTTGGCGAAGAGGCCATCGCCAGCACGCGCCCAGTGTCACGCTCGATAACGACAATTGCGCCGCGGAAACCTTCAATGGCCTTCTGCGTCTTGAATTGCAAATCCTTATCAATCGTCAAGGTGATCGAACTGGCCGGCTGAGGATCGCTTTTTCCCAGCGTCACAATCGGCTTCCCGTCTTTATCGAAAACATACAGGGTGCCGCCTGTCTTGCCGGCCAGCAGGCTTTCGCCCCACTTTTCGATTCCGCTGCGTCCCACGCGCGTAGCAGGCGAATAGCCCTGGCGTACGTATTGGTCGACTTCATCTTTTTGAATGGCGGAGATATAACCGATGGCCTGCGGGGCGATACCACTTGAATAGTAGCGCGTATTGTAGGGGTACGAGAACACACCGCTGAAACCGGCCAAAACGCCGCCGTTGCGTTTGAAATCATCCTGAGATACTTCACCGACCGGGATATACCAGTCGGGGCCGGCGTTGGCGTACAGGCTGGCGATGGTCCCCGGATACAGTCCTACCATGTCCCCGAGAACGGCCAGCAACGACCCCTCCGTCTCGACGTTGATCTGTCCGGGAATGAGGGCCAGGGCGACGGCATCACTCTGGGAAACGATCGGCAGGCCTTTATGGTCGTAAATATTCCCACGCGCGGGGACGTCTGGATCCATCTCCAGGTGGTTACCTCCGCGCAGTTCAGGCAGGATCAGCCCATCGTCCCAAACAATGCGCCACACGCCGGACTCCAGCTTAAGGTTGGCGCTCATATCGTGCTGAATGTCACCGATCAGGTTGGTTTTGTACGTAACCTGGAAGTTGACCTGCGCGCTCTCGGGATTTTTACTGACTGTGCCGATGATGTATTGCAGTTCTTTGAGCGTCAACTTGGTCATCGCGTCGCGGTAGCGCTTGTCGAAGTCTTCCGCGTTGATAGCTTTCTGGCTTTCCTGGGTGATCAGCCCGTACATTGTGGCGTAATCGTCTGCTTTCCAAGCCTCCAGAAAAGACTGAAGCGCGCTCTGCGGTTCCGGCGCCCGCGTGACGGATACCTGCGGGGCCGGAAGGGTGGCAGGATTGAACAGCCCGCCCCCGCTTTTTCCGGAGCAACCAGCCAGCAGGACAAGTGTCAGCGCCAAACTCAGGAATCGATAGATTCTCATAGTCTCACCTTAATTCATTTACGCGGCAGTTGCCATTCCAGGCGGCTGCCGTCTGTTGTCATCCCGCAGTAATTGCCGAATGAACACTCATTTATTGGTTCTCCCCATGCAGGATCGAACGAAACACAGGACAGTCGTACTGCAAAGTCAACTGGCAATACCGGGGCACGTCGGCACGTGGAGTAATGTTCATCTCGCGCAGGAGCACCGTCAGATGGCAGAGCGGAAGTCCCATTACAGAGGCGTAACAACCATCCATTTGGGCGACGGGCCGAAAATCCGGGTTTTGGATGCCATAGGCGCCGGCTTTGTCCAACGGATCGCCCGAGAGGATATAGTCCTCGATCTCGTCGTCGCTGTATGAGCGCATTGGCACATCTGTAACGCAGACAGCGGTCAGCATGTTCCCATCTTCCACGCGCAGGACAGCAATGCCGCTGTAAACCTGGTGGGTATGTCCACGCAAGCGCCGCAGCATCACACCAGCTTCATCCGCGTCCATAGGTTTGCCCAGGATATCACCATCGATCACGACGGATGTGTCTGCGCCAACGATAATGTGTTCCGGTCGCGCATGGCTTCCCACGGCGCGTGCCTTGCCTTCAGCCAGGCGTCGGACGTACGCCTCGGCTGACTCACCAGCCAGCAGGCTTTCATCGATATTCGCGGCCTCCACCCCAAACATCCACCCGCCCAGCGCAAGTAATTGGCGCCGGCGGGGAGAATTGGAAGCAAGCAAGAGCAGCGGCATCTCATTCATCGCGGTCAGGTTTGGATTCTAACACAGCCGCAGGGGAGCGTTCAGCCTGTGTAGGCAAAGCGCCGCAGTCCCGGCGCCACAATTCGCTCAGGTAGCGCTGATTATCTATCCAGCTTCCATTACGTTCATAAGAGGTCAATGTGCTCATTCCTTCAATCTTCTACGCATGCCATAAGAAGGTGTCCCAAGGCATACGGGCTCTATCGCACACGGACTTGTACATATTAAGGGTTTCATGAGCAGTATCACACGGTGATCTTAAAGTCATAAAAGGGGGTTGAAAAAGAAGACCTTTCTCGGTTAAGCTTTGGTTTACGAGACACAAATCCAACCGAGGAAGGTCAAGATGGAGTCTAACACAGGAGCCGGGCTTGTATTTGATGTTGGCAGTCTGTA